>Ga0066871_100033_pt1 | contig 126462 bp, 104 predicted proteins | sample CeladaPassage60B_FD_62209 | JGI IMG/M metagenome (GOLD analysis project Ga0066871, IMG submission 62209) | Cellulose-adapted microbial communities from the Joint BioEnergy Institute, USA - Passage3 60B | ecosystem: Engineered > Bioreactor > Continuous culture > Unclassified | place: USA...
AACTTGATTTTCATATGACACCCCGCAGGTGAATGTTATCTTGTTTATGTCATTCGCCTTCGGGGGTGTATTTGCCTGCTTTTTCTCGCATTTTCATCAGTTGATGATCACGGAATCAGGTGAAATAATTTGAATAAGCTAATATACATTTGTAGTACAATGAAAATCAAACGTTATTTAGTTTTTATGAAAGGAACCAAAATCAATGAATGGAAGTTTTACAATACGTATGGCAACGATAGCAGATGCGAAGGAAATTTTGGAAATATATGCACCTTATGTAAAGAACACTGCAATAACTTTTGAATATGATGTTCCTTCTCTTGAAGTATTTGCTGATCGAATGAGAAAAATATTAAAAAAATATCCGTATATCGTAGCTTTAGATCATCATCAGATTATTGGTTTTGCATATGCTTCCGCATTTAAAGAGCGAGCCGCATATGATTGGACCGTTGAAACTACTATATATATAAGACAGGATTACCGAGGAAAAGGCATAGGGAAAAAGTTGTATTTAACTTTGGAAGGAATATTAAAAAGGCAAAATGTTCTTAACCTGAATGCGTGCATAGCATATACATCTATTGAGAATGAAATTCTCACCAACGCCAGCACATATTTTCATGAGCGTTTGGGATATAGGAAAGTTGCGCATTTTACAAAATGCGGATACAAGTTCGGAACTTGGTATGATGTGATTTGGATGGAAAAAATGATCGGAGAACATTCGACCAATCCAAAACCTTTTATTCCGATATCCGAATTGAAAGAATTACCGTTATAAAATAAAGTTGGATTCGGAATCTATGCAAAATGTGAAAGTGGCTTACGTCAAGGGGGTAAGCCACTTTTATTCGCATATATCGCTTATTTCATCTAACACGGCCTTTTCTTAATATTCGCTGACCAACCGTTGTCATGACTGTGCTTTATCCATACGAATTCAATGATTTTTATGTTCTCGGCTCCGCTTCAAATCCTTGTCGCAGCTCGGCCCGGACCTCGGCCGCGGCTTGTACAAGATGGCGCAGGCTGGCCCAGGTTTCGGCTTCGCCGCGCGTCTTCAATCCGCAGTCCGGATTGATCCACAGGCCGTCGGGTCCGATGGCGCGGACCATCCGGCGGATCGCCCGCTTCAACTCCTCGACGCCGGGAATGCGGGGGGAGTGAATATCGTAGACGCCCGGGCCGACCCTCGTCTGAAAACCGCTCTGCCGCAGCGTCTCCACGATTTCCAGATCGGATCGCGAAGCTTCAAACGTGATCACATCCGCATCCATGGCGTCGATTTCCCGAATCATATCGCCGAATTGGCTGTAGCACATATGCGTATGAATTTGCGTTTCCGGCTTGACGCCGCTGTGCACGAGCCGGAAAGCCGGTATCGCCCAGCTCAAGTATTGTTCATGCCAATCGGATTTCCGGAGCGGCAGCTTCTCCCTGAGCGCCGCTTCATCGATTTGGATGATATCGATGTGATGGGCTTCCAGATCCAACACTTCGTCGCGAATGGCCAGCGCGATTTGGAAGGCGATTTCTTTCGGGCTGAGATCTTCCCGCGGAAACGACCAGTTCAGGATCGTGACGGGTCCGGTCAGCATGCCCTTGACCGGTTTGTCCGTCAGCCGATTGGCATACGTCGCGTATTCGACCGTGATCGGTTTGGACCGGCGAACGTCTCCCCAAATGATCGGCGGCTTGACGCAGCGGGTGCCGTAAGACTGCACCCAACCGTTGTCGGTAAAGACGAACCCTTCCAGACATTCCCCAAAATATTCGACCATGTCGTTCCGCTCGAATTCGCCGTGCACGAGCACGTCCAGACCGATTTCTTCCTGGCGTTCGAGGCATTGTTTGATTTTGTCGAAGATGAACCGCTTGTATTCCGTTTCCGGGACGGCCTTCTTCTTATAAGCCGCCCGAATGGCCCGCACATCGGAAGTTTGCGGGAAAGAACCGATGGTGGTGGTCGGCAGCAGCGGCAATTTCAATTTGCGCTTCTGGATCGCTTCCCGTTCCGGCAAAGCCGGCGACCGGGTGAAGTCGCGTTCCGTCAAAGCGGCGACTCTCGCCCGCACACCCTCGTCCGGAACGTGGCGGGCGACCGCGAACCGTTCCTCATTGCGCTTGTACCATTCCGTGTCGAACGGATTGGGGGCGGACAAGATGCGCTTCAGTTCCGACAGCTCCTGCAGCTTCTCCTCCGCGAAGGCAAAGTGGCGGGTATAGTCCGGGGACAGCCGCGTTTCATGCTTGATCGAATAGGGCACATGAAGCAAGGAGCAGGACGGGCCGATGACGACATGCCGGGCATGGCGTTGAATGTCCCGCAGCGTCCGCAGGGTCGTCGCGTAACGGTTCGCCCAGATGTTTTTGCCGTTCGTGATGCCGGCGAACAGCGTTTTGTCTTCCGCAAAACCGTGCCGCCGCAAAAGGGAAAGGGTTTGCGCGCCTTCCACGAAATCGAGGCCGATGCCGTCGAAGGGCAGCGTCTGCAGCGCCCCGTAACAGTCGCGGACGTCGCCGAAGTACGTCTGCACCGCCACTTTCACGCCCTTTTTGGCGGACAATATGGATTCGTATAACTCCGCAAACATGCGGATATCCTCCGGCGTCAAATCCGTCACGAGGCAGGGCTCGTCGAGCTGAACCCATTGGGCGCCCAACCTTGCGAGCCGGTCCAGGACGTCCCGATAGGCCCGGGCGGCATCGGAGAGAAAATGCTCCGCCCGCTTGCGGCCGGGGTATTTGGCCAGCTTGAGCAAGGTGAAAGCGCCGATCAGCACGGGCTTGGTCTCCAGCCGCCGCTGCTTGGCTTCCCGGTACTCGTCGAAAATTTTGCTTCCGGTGACTTGCCATTGCGCGGTATCTTCGATTTCCGGCACCAGGTAATGATAATTGGTGTTGAACCATTTTTTCATGGCGAGCGCTTTGACGTCGCCCCGCGGTCCCTGATACCCTCTGGCCATCGCGAAATAGGTATCCAGCGGGGCCAATTCCAGCGCGCGGTATCGCTCCGGCACGAGATTGAACAGCACCGCCGCGTCGAGCACGTGGTCATAAAAAGAAAAGTCGTTGGACGGAATCCAATCGATCCCGTGGGCTTTCTGCACGTTCCAGTGGGCGCTGCGCAGGTCGGCGGCGGTTCGATGCAGCGCTTCAACGCCGATCTCCCCTTTGAAATATTTCTCGACGGCCACCTTCAGTTCCCTGGACGCGCCGATTCTCGGATATCCGATGACGGACGTCTGTACCATTTTCCACCCTCCCGTGTTGGTTGACCTGATGGAGTGAACCTGATTTGAACGAGCATGTTTCGTTGAGGCCGCATGGAATGATTTGAGCCTGATTATAGCGGATCATTTCCGTCATCAGGTAATATCCGGTTGCTATTGCGAGAGATAGTTTTTTTCTATAGTCCGGCGGCTTGACGGGGAAAACGGCGATCCATCAAGGAAATCAATATATAGCGTGACATTGGAACGCGGCATACTATATCTTGTGTCCCCATAAAAAATGTGGTAGGATGAACTCATCTCTCTCAACTGCATATCGTTGTTTGGATCGGGTACTGCGAAGGCGGTTTAATAGGGAAGCCGGTGCGAATCCGGCGCTGTCCCCGCAACTGTGACGCGGACGAACGTTCACATCCACTGTGCGGCCACGCATGGGAAGGGAACGGGAGGAAGAAGCGAAGCCAGGAGACCTGCCCGATCGAAACATCGTTTCCTTTCTTCGGGGATTGAGAACAGGAACGGCTCGCGCATGCCGCAGTTTGCCATGCACGCCTTCCGCCATCGGTTTTTGGACAGGCGGGCGGACATCTGTCATGCCATGCCCATGCCGTTTTGAAGCATCCTCGAAGAGAGGGTGCTTTTTATTTGGTTGGCTTACATAAAGGAGGAACCGCCCATGAAACTGTACACGAAAACCGTCTGTCCGAGATGCCTGTGGATCAAATCCGAAGCGCAGCGTTCCGGCAAGCAAGTGGACATCGTCAACATCGATCACGACGAAGCGGCGCGCGAACGGCTGGTGCAGGCCGGCATCAAAAGCGTGCCGGTACTCGAAGCGGACGGCCGATTTTGGATCGACATCGAGGACATGATGGAGAAGCTGGGGGTGGCGAACGGATGATCGCCTATGCGAGCCGCACGGGCAATGTCCGCTATATCGTCTCGCAGCTCGGATTGCCGGGGATCGAAATCGGCGACGATACGACGATCGCACAACCCTTCTTGCTGATGACTTACACCGACGGATTGGGAGAGGTGCCGCCGGTCGTCCGGCGTTTTATGGACCGATGCGGCGCGTTTTGCATCGGGGTGGCCGCGAGCGGCAACCGCAATTTCGGGCATCGCCATTTCGGCAAAGCCGGGGACACGATTGCGGCCGAGTGGAACGTTCCGCTCGTGAGAAAGCTGGAGCTGCGCGGATATCCGCAAGATTACGAGGCGATCCGGCGATTTTACTTCGAACAAATCGGGGAGGGGAGCCGACATGAAATCGTATTTGCGACTTAACAACGAAGTGCTGCACCGCTATCACCGCACGGGAAAGCTGGATTTGGCGAAGGACAAGGAAGCGGCCAGACGATATTTCCTGGAATATGTCAACGTCAAGATGCGCTATTTTATCGATGTGGAAGAAAAAATCCGCTATCTCGTGGACGAAGGATATTACGAAAAAGAATTCCTGGAACAGTACGACATGCCGTTTATCGAGCGGCTTTTCCAGAAGGCGTACGCGTATCAATACCGATTTCCGTCCTTCATGAGCGCGAGCAAATTTTATGACGGCTATGCGATGAAAAGCAGGGACGGAGCGGAAATATTGGAAAAATACGAGGACCGCATCGTCATCATCGCCCTGTATTTGGCCCGCGGCGACAAGGAGCTGGCGGAACGGGCCGTCGACGCGATGATGACCGCCTATCAGCCGGCGACGCCGACGGCGCTCAACAGCGGCAAACGGTCCCGGGGGGAACTGGTCAGCTGTTTCAAGCTGTCGATGGACGATTCGATGAACAGCATTGCGGCCAATATCGGCTACTGTCTGGAATTGTCCCGCCTCGGAGGGGGAGTGGGCGTCAATCTGACGGATATTCGTCCGCTCGGCGATCCGATCAAGGGCATCCACAACCGCGCCAGCGGCGTCATGCCCGTGGCCAAACTGCTGGAAAACGCCTTTTCCTATTCGAACCAGCTTGGACAGCGCAACGGATCGGGCGTCGTGTATTTGAACATTTTTCACGCCGACATCGAAAGCCTCATTTCCGCCAAAAAACCGAACGCCGATGAAAAAATCCGCCTGGCGACCTTGTCCACCGGCATCATCGTGCCCAGCATTTTCTTCGAGCTCATGAAGCGGGACAAAGATATCGTGCTGTTCAGCCCTTACGACATTTATCGGGTGTACGGCAAGCGGATGTCGGAAATCAGCATGAGCGAAATGTACTATGAACTGCTGGACAACCCGAACATTCGCAAGCTGAAGCGGATCAACGCCCGGAAACTGTATACGGAAATCAAAAAAGCGCAGTTCGAATCCGGCTATCCTTTTGAAGTGTTCGATGACAACGTCAACGCCCGGCATCCGCTGCGCCGCTTGGGACGGGTGAAAATGTCCAATCTGTGCACGGAAATTTTGCAGGTGCAACAGACGAGCGTCATCCATGACCATGGCGTGGAAAACGAATACGGCATGGACGTGTCCTGCAACCTCGGCTCCATCGACATTCACCGGGCGACGCAGACGGATTTCGAAACGCTCGTGGATACGGCGATGCGGCTTTTGTCCAACGTGTCGCTCATGACCAACATCCGCAACGTGCCGTCCGTCAGCAAGGCGAACCGCCTCATGCATTCCGTGGGGCTCGGGGTGATGAACCTGCACGGCCACTTGGTGTCGCAAGGACTGGAGTACGGTTCGGAGGAGTCCATCCAATTCGTCGACGCGTTCATGGAGGCGCTCAACTATTATTCCTTGCTCGCTTCGATGCGGCTCGCCCGGGAACGGAAGGAGACATTCTTCGGTTTTGAAAAAAGCGATTATGCGGACGGCTCGTATTTTGATCCGTATATCCGCAAGGAGGACCGGGAATTGCCCGAGCCGGTGCTGCGCGCATTGGGAAAGGTGCCTTTGATCACGCGGCGGATGTGGCTGGAACTGAAAGAACAGGTGATGGAGCACGGCCTGTTTAACGCGTACCGGCTGGCGGTGGCTCCGACGGGAAGCATTTCCTACATCCGGAACTGCACGGCTTCCCTCGCGCCGATCACGGAAAGGGTGGAAATTCGCGATTACGCGGACAGCCGCACCATTTACCCGATGCCGTTTTTGAACGACGACAACCAGCATTTGTATAAAGAAGCCTATGAAATCGACCCGTTCCGCATGGTGGATCTGTACGCGGCGGCGCAAAAACATGTCGATCAGGGCATTTCCATGACGGTGTACGTGACCGATCAATGGACGACGGAACGATTGGCGCGCCTGTACATCTATGCGTGGATGAAGGGAATCAAAACGGTGTATTACGTGCGGCAGCGGCTGCAGACGATCGAGGAGTGTGTGGCATGTTCCATCTGAACCGATTTGAGGCGGTGAACTGGAACCGCAAAGGGAAGGAACTCGTCCAGGTGTTTTGGGATCAGCAGTGGAAGCAAATCTGGTTTCCCGAAGAAATCGCCGTGAGCAAAGATGTCAAACAGTGGAGCGGGTTCGAGCAGCAGGAAACGTACAAGCAGGTGTTGGGCGGGCTCACGCTGCTGGATACGATTCAGACGAATATCGGGATGAACGAAATCGCCCGCCATGCGCCCGATCTGCAGGAAAAGGCGCTGTACACGGTATTCGCCGCCTTTGAAGCGATTCATGCGAAATCGTATTCGTACATTTTCACGACGCTCTGCACCAACAGCGAGATCGATGCCGTCTTCGAGTGGATTCGGCGCAACGATTACTTGCAATACAAAGCGAGCCGGATCAGCGAAGTGTACCGCTCGATCCGGGAAAACGATCCGGTTTCCCTGTGGAAAGCGATGTTTGCCTCGGTCATGCTGGAGTCGTTTCTGTTTTATTCCGGCTTCTTTTATCCGCTTTATTTGGGCGGCCAGGGGATATTGCGGAACAGCGCGGAGGTCATTTCCCTCATCTTGCGGGACGAGTCGATTCACGGCGTCGCCGTCGGCTATTTCGCGCAGCAAAAGTTCCGGCAATTTGCCGATGATCTCAAGGAGCAGCTGACGGTTTGGGGCTATGAATTTTTGCTCGACTTGTATCACAACGAGATGGATTACACGAACGACGTGTACGCGGAAACCGGGCTCGGCCCGGAGGTGAAAAGTTTTGTGCGCTACAACGCCAACAAAGCGCTGATGAATGTCGGGTTTGACGTCATGTTTCCCGACGAGGAGATCAATCCGGTCGTCATGAACGGCATCCGGAACGAAGGTTCGACCTACGACTTTTTTTCGCAAAAAGGGTCGACCTATGCGACGGCCAAAGTCGCTCCCATCACCGACGAGACGTTTCGTTTTTGACGAGGGCCGGGTGACGTTCGCATGACCTTGCAGCAGCTCAAATATATTCTCGCCATCGTCGATTGCGGTTCGATCAGCGAGGCGGCGAAGCAGCTCTATATTTCGCAGCCGAGTTTGTCCAACGCGGTGAAGGAAATCGAAGAGGAGTTCGGCATCGAAATTTTCCTTCGTTCCTCCAAAGGAATCGCGCTGACCAACGAAGGGATGGAATTTTTGTCCTATGCCCGCCAGGTGGTGGAACAAGCCGAACTGATGGAGCAAAGATATTTGAACAAGAAGCCGTCCAAAAAACTTTGCTCCATCTCCACCCAGCATTATGCCTTTGCCGTTCAGGCGTTTGTCGCGCTGCTCAAAACCTTGAACGAGAACGAATACGAATGCACGCTGCGCGAGACGCGGACGCACGAAATCATCGAAGATGTCCGCAATTTGCGCAGCGAAATCGGCATTCTCTATTTGAGCGAGTTTAATCGGAAAGTGATCACCAAGCTGCTCCGGGACAACGGATTGAAGTTTTATCCGCTGTTCACCGCGAAACCCCATGTGTTTATCAGCGTCCGCCATCCGCTGGCGGATAGGGACATGCTGGAGATGGAAGATTTGGACGAGTATCCGTGTCTCGTGTTTGAACAAGGGGAGTACAACTCGTTTTATTTTGCCGAGGAAATATTGAGCACGCGAAGCTATCGCAAAAAAATATCGGTCAGCGACCGCGCGACATTGTTCAATTTGCTGATCGGATTGAACGGGTACACGATCAGTTCCGGCGTGCTGAACCAGGACGTGTACGGAGGATTGATTCGGTCCGTGCGGCTGCGGACGGACGAGGAAATGGTCATCGGCTATATTGTGAATCAAAAGACGATGTTGAGCCATCTCGCGCAGCGGTATGTGGCCAAATTGAAAGACGTCGTCGCCCGCGCCGGGTATGAGCTGATGAGTTGAACCGCCGTGCAACCGTGTTGCGCGGCGCGTGCTGACTCCCGCCGTATGCCGGTTTAACTCCACTCTTCCTCGCGCATGTTCTTGACTTCTCCGCCAACTGTTTCGCTTGGATTTGTGATGGGATGTAAAAATACAGCATATTCGAGCATGAACTGCCGGAAAAAGTCCCATAAAATGCAAATTTACATCAGATTCGAGCATGAACGGCCGGAAAAAGTCCCGTCAAATGCAACTTTACATCAGATTCGCCGAGATCTTTGAAATAGGGCGCAAATGTAATGTAAAAATGCACCATATGGAATCCATTTTTGATTCCTTAGTGGAATGTATCCGAATGATGAATGAGGCCGTCCGAAGATTACGCGATCATTGGAGCAGTAGGAATCGCCGAAAAGCCGAAAAAGGTGAAATGGCACTATTCTGTTGGACGGCAAAGCATCTCGGCAAAGGATCTCGTCAAGGATCCCCCGGTTGGATAGAATGCGCGTCAACGCAACGCGTTCGCCAACCGGGATCCCGTATTTTTCCGGCCGCTCGTCTTTTCTTGTCAAAATCCTTTATACTGCGGTTCTTCCTGTTCCAGTTCCGCCACCCGGCTGCTCAGCTGCTCGATCACTTGTCCGGTCAGCTGCGCGGCGTTGGTGAACGTGTCCTTTGCCTGCTGATTTTTCGTGCTCAGCGCAAATTGCTCCAGGCTCGCCTGCGCGCTCTTCAAATTGGCGAGACAAGTTTTCACATCTGACGCGACGGTCATCCCCATCACCCCCCTTTCTCTGAGAACGTAGTATTTCCCCCGATTCCACTCCAATGTTTGTAAGTGATTTCCAATTCATAACCGCTCCTCCGGTGGCAAATAATGTGTTTGTTGACATGTGCGTCTGCGAGGAGGAGGGACCATGCCGGAATGGATTGCGATCGTGTTGCGCAGCATCACCACCATTTTCGTTCTGCTGGCGATCACCCGTTTGTTGGGCAAACGGCAAATTACGCAGCTGACCTACTTTGAATACATCACCGGCATCACGATCGGCAGCATCGCCGCCTATGTGGCGCTCGAGGATGACGGCCGCTGGTGGCTGGCGCTCGTCTCCCTGGTGACCTGGGGCATCATCGTGCTCGCGTTTGAGTACTTGACCATTTACAGCAAACGAATCCGCGATCTCGTGGACGGAAAAGCCACCGTGCTGATCAAGGAAGGAAAAATTCTCGAAGACAACATGAAAAAGGAACGGTACACGACCGACGAGCTGCTCCAGCAGCTGCGCAAGAGAAACGTGTTCAACGTATCCGACGTCGAATTCGCCGTGCTGGAAACGTCGGGGGAACTGACCGTGCTGCTGAAAGAGTCGGAGCGGCCGTTGAACCGCAACATGCTGGGCATCCGCGCTCCGAATCTGACCGAACCGCAAACGGTGATCATGGACGGCAAGGTGATCAACGAGGCGCTCGCCACGGCCGGGTACAGCCCGGGATGGCTGGATGCGGAACTGGAAAAACTCGGCGTGACCAAAGAAAACGTGTTTCTCGCCCAGGTGGACGCGCTGGGACAGCTGCACGTCGACTTGTACGACGACAAGATCGAACTGCCGGAGCCGCAGGAACGGCAGAGATTGAAGGCGCAGCTGAAAAAATGCGCGGCGGATCTGGAGAGCTTCGCCCTCTCCGTCCAGGATCCGGCCGCGAAATCGATGTATGCGGAATGCTCGGAAAAAATCAACCGGGCGCTGGTCGAGCTGGAACCTTATTTGAAATGAGACGTGCGCAGGAGATCGCCGCGGCATGAGCGGCGGAAGAAAATGAGCGGAAGGTGAAGAAGCATGGCCAACGAGAAAAAGAAAAAACTGACGAAAACGCAGCAGGAGTATCAACAGCTGGCCAAGGCGAAGGAGCCGCCGCGGCCGGTGTTCAAAAACTGCGTTCGCGCCTTTTTGTTCGGCGGCGCGGTGTGCTTGCTCGGACAGTGCATCATGCAGGCGATGATCGTCTGGTTCGGTTTCGACAAGGAAAAGGCCGGCGATCCGACCGTGGCGGTGCTGATATTTTTGTCCGTGCTGCTGACCAGTTTGGGCGTGTACGATAAATTTGCGCAGTGGGCGGGGGCGGGATCCGCCGTGCCGGTCACCGGGTTTGCCAACTCCATGTGTTCGGCGGCGCTGGAACACCGCAGCGAAGGGATCGTGCTCGGCGTCGGCGGCAACATGTTCAAGCTGGCCGGCTCCGTCATCGTGTTCGGCACGTTTGCCGCTTTCGTGATCGGGCTCATCCGCGCGCTGTTCGGTGAAGGAGGAGGCTCGTAATGCTCAAAGGCCATCAATCCTGGTGGTTCGAACACCGACCGATGATCCGCGCGGCGGCGACGGTCGTCGGTCCGGAGGAAGGGCGCGGCCCGCTGGCCGACGATTTCGACATCGTGCACGACGATCTGCGCCTCGGCCAGGACAGCTGGGAAAAGGCGGAACGCGCGTATCTGGAAGAAGCGGGCAAGCTGGCGATCGAAAACGCCGGGCTGACGAAAGAGCGGATTCGCTTTTACGTCGGCGGCGATTTGATGAACCAGATCGTCAGCAACACGTTTGCGGCAAGAACGTGGACGATTCCGTACATCGGCGTGTTCGGCGCGTGCTCGACGTCGATGGAGAGCCTGGCGCTTGCCGCCCAGCTGGCGGATTCCGGAGCGGCCGATTTCGTCATGGCGGGCACCTGCAGCCATAACTGCACGGCGGAGAAGCAGTTCCGCTATCCGACGGAGTACGGTTCGCAGAAGCCGCCGACCGCCCAGTATACGGTGACCGGCGCGGGATGCGCGGTATTATCGGCCAACGACGGAAGCGGCGGACCGGTCGTGACATCGGCGACGATCGGCCGCGTCGTCGATATGGGCATCAAGGACCCGTTCAACATGGGCGCCGCGATGGCCCCGGCCGCCGTCGACACGATCCAGGCGCATTTCCGCGACACCGGCCGCGAGCCCGGAGACTACGACCTGATCGTCACGGGCGATCTCGCTTCCGTCGGTTATGAAATCGCGCTGGAGCTGTTCCGCAAACACGGCGTTCCGATCGGGGACACGCGCTTTTACGACTGCGGCCTGATGATTTACGACCGCAGCAAACAGCCGGTGGGGGCGGGGGCGAGCGGCTGCGCCTGCTCGGCGGTCGTCACCTACGGACACTTGCTGAAAAGGGTGAAGCGCGGCGAACTGAACCGGGTGCTGGTCGTCGCCACCGGATCGCTCTTGTCGCCGCTGACCTACCAGCAGGGCGAAAGCATTCCGTGCATCGCGCACGCCGTGAGTATCGAAAGGGAGGAGTGAAAAGCAACATGCAGTTTTTGTGGGCGTTTTTGGTGGGGGGGTTGATTTGCGTCCTCGGCCAGCTGCTGATCGACATCGGCAAAATGACGCCGGCGCACGCGATGAGCACGCTCGTCGTGCTCGGCGCGATCGTCGACGGGCTCGGCTGGTACGAACCGCTGATCGAGTTTGCGGGAGCGGGGGCGACGGTGCCGATTACGAGCTTCGGCAACGCTCTCGTGCACGGGGCGCTGGCGGAACTGGAGCGCGACGGCCCGATCGGTGTCATTACCGGCATTTTCGAGGTGACGAGCGCGGGCATTTCCTCGGCGATCATTTTTTCGTTTCTGGCCGCGCTGTTTTTCAAACCGAAGGGCTGAGCCGCCTGCCGTCATGGCGCGGCACGGTAATGCCGCCGGCGCGCGATCGGTTGCGTCGTCATGTCCAAATCGTGTGGTTGTCGCCCGGTTTCGAGGAATGCCGGGTTACTGCCGCTCCGGCGGTCGTCGCCGGGCCGCCGATCGGCGGGTCTGTGCTTTTCTACAATGGTTTTTATTAAAAATATGGATATACGGACGGGCTATTTTTCGGTAAGATGGTTACAAATAGGCATTCGATCTGCCACAGAAGTGGAGGAAACGCCATGGCGCCATCTTTCCAGGACGAAGTTCGTCTGCTGCAAGCGATATCCGACAATTTGCAAAAATGCCTTCTCGGCAAGACCGACGAAATCCGCCTGATTCTGACCGCACTTCTCGCCGAAGGCCACGTGCTGCTGGAAGACGTTCCCGGCACGGGCAAAACGGTCCTCGTCAAAGCGCTGGCCCGCTCCATCAACGGCCAGTTCCGCCGCATCCAGTGCAATCCGGATCTTCTTCCGACCGACATCACGGGCGTATCCATTTTCCATCCGAAAGACGAAACGTTCGTGTTCCGTCCGGGCCCGGTCATGACCCATATTTTGCTGGCCGACGAAATCAACCGGGCGACGACCAAAACGCAGTCGGCGCTTCTGGAAGCGATGGAAGAACGCATGGTGACCGTGGACGGCGAGACGTATGCGCTTCCACGGCCGTTTCTTCTGCTTGCCACACAAAATCCGGTCGACTTCGAGGGCACTTACTCGCTGCCGGAAGCCCAACTGGACCGGTTCATGATTCGATTGAGCCTCGGATATCCCGATCACGACACGGAACTGCGGATGGTGCGGGAGCAAAGCGTCAGCCACCCGCTGGAGTCGCTGGAACCGCGGGCGGACATTGAGGATATCGTTCGTCTGCAGCACAAAGCGAAGCAGGTGCACGTCGACGAAGCGGTCGCCGATTACGCCCTGCGCATCGTCCGGGCGACCCGGGACCACGACGACGTGTTTCTCGGGGCGAGTCCGCGGGCGTCGCTCGCTTTGATGAGCGCGGCCAAAGCTTACGCTCTCGTATGCGGCAGGGATTACGTGACGCCGGACGACGTCAAGCACCTCGCCCCCTATGTGCTGAACCACCGCATCATGCTTAACGCGGAAGCGCGCATGAACGGCGCGAACGACCGGACCGTGATCCGGTCGATTTTGGACCGGATCCCGGTTCCGGTGCGGCTGGAGAAATAAACGATGGACAGCAGGATCTCACTAGACGCCGCGTCCCGCAAGAGAAGACGGACAGGCAGCTGGATCGTCGCTTCCTGCTTTACGGGAAGCCTGCTGTTCGCCCTGTTTCAGGGCGGCAAACTCGCCTATATGCTCTTCATGATCGTATTCTTGCTGACGCTGTATTTGATGCTGGGCAGATGGAGCGGCATCGCGTCCATCCGCGGCAAACGGCTGATGGAGAAAGATCAGCGCATGCCCGGTTTTCCCGCGGGCACGTCGATTCCCGTCTGCCTGCAGTTTGAGATCCCGGGCATATGGCCGCTGCCGTACGTCATTGTCAAAGAGCGCCTGATCAGCCATCGCGGCGATGCGCACCAGTTTGAACTGACCTTCGTTCCCGACTGGAAAAGGCGGGGCGCGGTTTCGTATTTGACGCCCCCGCTCAGGAGGGGATTTTACCGGTTTGCCGAAACCGTCTGTTCCACGGAAGACGTGTTCGGCTTGTTTGAACACCAGGGAAAAATCGATGCCGGCGACACGTTTGCCGTGCTGCCGCAAACGGTGCCCATCCGCGAATGGAACGAACTGATGAGATATATCCGCGGCTCCCAATTTCACTCCCACACCACGCGGTCGTTTCGGGAAACGACGCAGATCAACGGCGTAAGGGAGTACGTGTACGGAGACCGGATTTCGCGCATTCACTGGAACGCGACGGCCAGAACCGGCACATGGAAATCGAAGGAATTCGAACGGGAAACGCTGCCGAGAACGATCATGCTGCTGGACCGCGGACGGCAAGCTTACGGGGATTCCGGTCTGTTCGAACTGGCGGTTTCCGCCGCGGCTTCCGTCCTGGAATACGGCAGACGCGCGGACGTCCCCATCGGTCTTTTGTCCGTCGGGGAAACTTCGTTTTATTTGGAGCCGGGCGTCGGCGACGCGCACTATCGCCGGGCGGTCGCCCATTTGACGGGGGTGGAGTGCGACGGCGACGGCGGATGGGAAATCGCGTTGAAACGTGTGGGCGAGCGGTTGCCGCGGGGCAGTTTTTTTGTCATCGTATCTCCGAGGACGCCGGGAGAATGGCCGGAGGCGGCTCGCTGGCTTAGCAGCAGGCAGATGATATACTGCCAGCTCTGGATCCGGCCGGAGGCGGCGGGCGCTGTTTCGCAGCCCGCGAGGCTCGGACGCCAAGATTATTGGGTCTATCCGCTGTCCCGCCTGGAAGAGCTGCCCGGCGTGTTGGGGGGGAGACAAGCATGATGCGCGCCGTTTGGAACGCGATGGTCGCGGATTGGAGCCGCAAACTTTCCGCGCTGTTTTGGGCCGTCTTTTTGCTGCAGTACGTCCGATGGCTGTCCAAGCAGGAGTACAACGGCGTGTATTGGCTCGACGAAACGGTGACGATCGTGTACGCCTCCCTGGCCGCGGCGGCTTTTGCGGATATCGCGCTGAACGCGCGCCGGGTAGTGCGGCTGCTCCTGCAGTTTGCCGCCGCCGCCGTCATCAGCGTGACCGTGCTGGATTTCCGGATCGAATCCGCGGCGGACGGCGAAGTCGGCCTGTGGGCGCTCGTGCTGCAGCATTGGGACCAGCTTACTCCCTTTGTTTGGTTCGGTCTCGGCACGGTGGCGGTATACGCGGCGATTTCCGGATGGGCGAACACGAAGCCGAAAATCACCGCGGCGGTCATCTTCAGCGTCGTCGTATTTTCCGTCGTCGATTCGTTCAGCCGCACGTTTTATTTCTGGGACGAGGTCGGATACTTGATCGGATGCGGCCTGATGCTGCTCGTCATCCGGCATTTCAGCGAATTCCGGGCGAACCATCCGGGCAGCTGGAACTACCTGAAAGAGTATCCCGGGAAAGTCGCGTTTCCGGTGCTGATCATTCTTTCCTCGATCGCGCTGTCCGGCATGATCGCGCCCAATATGCGGCCGCTCTTGGAAGATCCGTACACGATCTGGAAACAATGGCGCGGCGAACCTGTAGGATCGTTCGGCAAAGGGTTCGCCGGCATGACGGTGTCCGGACAGGGCAGCTCGGAGTCCGGGTACAGACGCTACGAAGCGGTGTTGGGCGGAGGTTTCAACTACGATTATTCTCCGGTTTTTCGCGTCAACACGACGCATCGTACGTATTACCGCGGCGAAGTGCGTTCGGTCTACAACGGCCTAGGCTGGGAACCGGCGCCTAACGAAGGAGGCTTCCGACGCGGCTCCGAAATGTCGGTCATTCCCCTGCAGCCGGACCAGCAGCTGGAACCCGATGCCGCCCTGCTCGATTTTTCCCTGCTCCAAACCGAGACGGTGGAACAAACGTTTACGCTGCTGAACGAAACGTCGTATCCGGTGCTGTTTGGCGCGTATGCGATCGCGCAGGTGCCGTCGATCGGCTCGGAGGACGACGATGCCTATCGGAGAGCTTTTTGGTCGCCGCTGCAGCAGGAAGTGCGCTGGATGGAACGCAACGGGGAGTATCCCGGCGCTTACACCGTGGTGTCGCAAGTGCCCGTCATCGACCAGGAACAGCTTCGTCAAGCGTCCGGCGACATGCCGGAACCGCTGAAAAGCCAATATTTGCAACTGCCGTCGTCGGTGCCCGACCGCGTGCGCGAACTGGCGGAAGAAGTCACGCGGGAAGCGGACAACACGTACGACAAGATGAAGCTGCTGGAGCAATTTTTGAGGACGGAATACGCGTACAACAACCAGCCGGACCTCAGCAAGGCGGTCGGCGAAGACTTTGTCGACAATTTCCTGTTTGAGATCCGGGAAGGCTATTGCGACTATTTTTCCACGGCGATGGTGGTCATGGCGCGGACGCTCGGCGTGCCGGCCCGCTGGGTCAAAGGGTTCGCTCCCGGTTCCTATATCATGGACGTCCCCGGAATATTGCCGGAAGAGTTCCTGCTCGATCCGAAGGGAGCGGGCACCTACACGGTGCGCAACGCGGACGCGCACTCCTGGGTGGAAGTGTATTTTCACGGGTACGGGTGGATCCCGTTCGAGCCGACGGCGACGTTCAGCATGCCCGAAATCGTCCCCGAGGCGGAAGCGGATGCGTCCGAATCGGTCACGGACGTGCCGGAAACGGCCGCCCCGGAAGAAACCGCGCAGGCGGAGACGGGGAGAAACCGGTTGTGGCCGGTGTTGTTGTCGGTTGCGGTTTTCGTCGCGGCCGGTTTGGCGTTGTTGTGGATTGCGCGGCGAAAAGGATGGCTGCGGTTTTCCGCAGCGGGCGCGCGGGGCAAAGACGAGTCCGAGATTCGCCGACGCATTGTGCGCGAGTTTGAGAAGTTTCTCAAATATGCGAAACGCCGAGGATTTTCGCGGGGAGAGCACGAAACGGTGCGCGAAATGGCCGCTCGCTGGTTAAGCCGGGGAACCTGGTTCCGCAGCGATTTGGAGACGTTGATCGACGTGTTTGAAAAGGCGAAATACAGCGGTTCCGAACTGCGCCAGGGCGATCTGGAAACCGCCGTGCAGGCGATCGAAAGGCTGAGAGCGGCCCTCAAGTAATGGTTTTTGCGGCGGGACCGTTCAATGGCCGCAGGGAGAACGTCTTGACTGACCGGAAAAGGAAAAGTATTGGTCTGCAGCGGGGATATGCCCCGCTGCTGGTTTTTGAAGAATGGATGGACTTGTGGTATAGTTTGGCTGAGGTGACCGATTTGCTGACCCATTTTTTGCCCGAAGCACGGGTCGACTCCATATACGATATCGATCTGGCCGAACTGAAAGCCAAGGGCATTCGGGGGATCATAACCGATCTGGACAATACGTTGGTCGGCGCCAAGGACAAGCTGGCCACTCCCGCTTTGGTCAATTGGCTGGAGCGGGTGAAGGCGGAAGGGTTTCAGATCGTCGTTGTGTCCAACAACACGCGCGCGCGGGTTTCCGCTTTTGCGGAACCGCTGCGGCTCGGCTTCATATATTCCGCGCGCAAACCGCGCAGCAAGGCGTTCAAGCGGGCGCTGGAAATCATGAACTTGCAGCCGCGGGAAGCGGTGGTCGTCGGCGACCAGCTGTTGACCGACATGTTCGGCGGCAATCGTCTCGGAATCCATACGATTCTCGTCCGTCCGGTTTCCATTGGCGACGAAAACATTTTCACCCGCTTCAACCGCCGCATCGAAAAATGGGTGATTTCCCGCTTGAAACGCAAAGGCATCATCCCGTGGGAGGATTATGAAAGATGACGGATTCCTTGCAGTGTACGGGGTGCGGAGCCGTTCTCCAGGCGGACGATCCGGCGAAGCCGGGTTATGTGCCGCAGGAGGCGCTGGAGAGGGAGCGGGCGCTGTGCAGGCGCTGCTTCCGTATCAAGCATTACAATGAGGCGGCGGATGTGGCGATGGATGCCGAGGAGTACTTTCGCATGCTCGGCCATATCGCCGCAACCGACAGTCTCGTCCTCCATATTGTGGACATTTTTGATTTCGAGGGCAGTTTGATCGGCGGTCTGCGCAGATGGGTCGGCGGCAATCCCGTGCTGCTTGCGGTCAACAAAATCGACCTGCTGCCGAAGTCGGTCAATCCGAACCGCATCGTGGATTGGGTGCGCCGGCAGACCAAGGAACAGGGGCTGAAGGTGCTGGATGTGGCGCTTTGCAGCGCCAAGCGAAATCTCGGGTTCGACCGATTGATCGACATGCTGGAGCGTTATCGCGGCGGCAAGGACGTGTACGTCGTCGGCGCGACCAATGCCGGCAAGTCGTCGCTCATCAACCGGCTGATCCGCGACTACAGCGAACTGGAAGAAGAGCTGACCGTATCGCGGTATCCCGGGACGACGCTGAACATGATCCGCATTCCGCTCGACGACGGACGGTTTATCATCGACACGCCCGGCATCGTCTACCGGTATCGGCTTACGGAGATAGTGCCGAAGCCGGTGCTCGGGGCGATCGTGCCGGAAAAACCGCTCAAGCCCGTTGTCTACCAGCTGAACGACCGGCAGACGCTGTTTTTCGGCGGTCTGGCCCGTTTTGATTTTGTGCGCGGCGAGCCCCAATCGTTCACCTGTTATGTGTCGAATGCGCTGCGCGTGCATCGAACGAAACTGGAGCGCGCCGACGAACTGTACGCGAAAGCGAAGGGCGGTTTGCTGGCGCCGCCGACGGCGGAACAGTCGGAGGCGCTGCCGCCGTGGACGAAGCATACGTTTTCCATCGGCAGGGGGAGCAAAAAAGACATCGCGATCTCGGGACTCGGGTGGATTACCGTCAACGGCCGTTCGGGAGCCGAGGTCGTGCTGCACGCGCCGCGTGGCGTGCGCGTGGCGGTGCGCGACGCGCTGATTTGACGCGCGGACACGCGCGATGTTTTTGCGGGACATTGCGCCGCTTTCTCGATAAGATTTTGTTTTTCGAATTGCACCGCCCTGTTTTGTTCGACTTTGCTCTGTGCCCGTTGGACTTTTCAGTGCAAGTTGAAATACGGTTGTGTACGTCGAACACTGCGTTGTACACGCTGAACACTGTTTTGTGCACGTCGAACATTGCTTTTAAAACGCAGAACACTACTATGTACACGTCGATCACTGCTTTGTACGCGTCAAACTTGGCTCTATACACATTGGACTCTGCTCTGTATGGGTTGAATCTTGATCTGTATAGGTTGGGCACTGCTCATTTTCGTTAGCAGGACACGGCTTTGCACTCGACCAACTCCGCTCTGTTTTCGTTAGCGGGACACCGCTCCGTGATCGCGGGGCGCTTGTCGGAATGCGTGTCCGGATATCGGCGGCGGGAGGGAACCGGATAGTGACAGCGGCATGGCAAATGGACAGCGAAACGAAATGGTACGGCGTACTCGGCGACCCGGTGCGGCACTCCAAATCGCCGGTCATGATGAACCGGGCGTTTCGAGAATGCGGCATCAACGCGGCATACGGCGCGTTTCACGTCAAGCCCGAACGGCTGGGGGACGCGGTGAAAGGGCTGCGGGCGCTCGGGTTCGGCGGGTTTAACGTGACGATTCCCCACAAGGTGGACGTGATGAACTATCTGGATGCGGTGGATGAACGCGCGCGGCGCATCGGCGCCGTCAACACGGTGGTGGCGGACGAAAGCGGCGCGCTGACCGGCTACAACACGGACGGCATCGGCTATGTGCGATCGCTCAAAGAGGAAACCGGCATCGCTCTCGGCGGCAAGCGGGTGGCGCTGATCGGCGCCGGAGGGGCGGCGAGGGGCATCGTGTTCGCGCTCGCTGAAGAAGGAGTCGCCTCGGTGGCGATCTTGAACCGGACCGAGTCGTCCGCCCGCTCGCTGGCCGCGGAAGCCGCGCGGTTCGCTCCGTGCGAGGGAATGCCGCTCGCCGCGTTGGCGGATATTATAGATCAGACAGACCTGCTGATCAACACGACGTCCGTCGGCATGCATCCGCACGTCGACGAAATTCCGGTTCCTTCGGACCTGCTGCGTCCGCATCTGGTGGTCAGCGATATCGTGTACAATCCGCGGGAAACGCGGCTGCTCCGCGAGGCGGCGTCCAGGGGATGCACGGTGCACGGCGGACTGGGCATGTTTATTTACCAGGGAGCGTACGCTTTTGAGTATTGGACCGGAACGGCCGCACCGGTGGCCGCCATGCGGGAAGCGGTCGAGGCGTCCCTCAAGTGAGCGGAGCATCGATGGGAAACGGCACGGCAAGACGAAACATCGGCATTCTCGGCGGCTCTTTCGATCCGGTCCATCTCGGCCATCTGATCATGGCCGAAACCGCACGGGAAGCGGCGGGGCTCGACGAAGTCTGGTTCGTGCCGGCGTTTCACGCCCCGCATAAGCCTGAGCCGCCCGTGGCCGCACCCGATCAGCGGCTGGAGATGGTCAAGCTGGCGATCCGGGGAAATCCTTGCTTTCGCGCGGAAGACATCGAGCTGCGGATCGGGGGAACGAGTTACACGGTCGACACGATGCGGCGGCTCGTCGAGCGCCATCCCGCGGCGGAATTCCATTTTATCGTCGGCGCCGATATGGCGGAAACGCTGCATACGTGGCACCGGGCCGAGGAACTGCTGCAACTGGTGAAGTTCATCGCGCTTCGCCGCCCCGGCAGCGATTGCGATCCGCAGCGGCTGCCGGAGATGGTGCGGCGGCGGGTGGATGTGGTGGACGCCCCGCTGATCGGCATCTCTTCCTCGGACATCCGCAGGCGCGTGGCGGAAGGAAAAAGTGTGCGCTACCTGGTGCCGGACGACATATATGATTATATAAAGGAGAATCGGATCTATGTGGGAACGTGAGCGCTGGATGGAGCGGGTCCGCTCGCAGATGCCGGGCGAACGGTGGGCGCACACGGAGGGAGTCATGAGTTGCTCCGTCGAACTGGCCAGGCGTTTCGGCGCCGATCCGGAAAAGGCGGAAATGGCCGCGCTGCTGCATGATTATGCCAAATATTGGCCCATCGAACGTCAGCGCGCGGTCATCGCGGAACACGGGCTCGGCGTTGATTTGCTCGACTACGATCCCCCGCTGTGGCACGCGCCGGTGGCGGCCTGGGTGGCGGAACGGGAATTCGGCGTTACCGACCCCGACGTGCTGAATGCGATCCGTTACCATACGTCCGGCAGAGAGCGAATGAGCGTGCTGGAAAAGGTCGTTTGCCTCGCCGATTACATCGAGCCCGGACGCCGTTTTCCCGGCGTCGAGCGCATCCGGGAATTGGCGTTGAACGATTTGGAGCGGGCGCTGGTGGCGGGGTTCGATTCCACCATCTCCTTTTTGCTGGAAAAGGGAGGCACCATTTATCCGCTGACCGTTATGGCGAGAAACGGACTGATCCGGGAAATCGCGGTCCGCGGCAACCAATCCGAACATCCGAATCTGGGAAACGGAGGCTGATTATGAGTCACAATCCGGAACAAGTATTGTCGGTCGTACTGCAGGCGCTGGAGTCCAAAAAAGGGCAGGAAATCGTCGTACTGAACCTACGGGGCATTTCGATTCTGACCGATTATTTCGTCATCTGCCACGGCAATTCGACGACGCAGGTGCAGGCGCTGGCGTCTGAAGTGGATAAAAAAACCGGTGAAATCGGCGTTCGCGTCAAACGGATGGAAGGTTACGACGCCGCCCGATGGGTGCTGATCGATCTTGGAGATATCGTCGTGCACGTGTTTCACCGGGAAGACCGGGAATATTACCGGATTGAACGGCTTTGGTCGGACGCTCAGGTGGTGGAGCTTGCATGACGCTGCGCGCCGGCGAAACGGTTGCGCTGAGAGTGGAGCGGGAGTTTCCGCCCTACGGCGTTTTGCTGACGAACGGCACGACCAACGTGCTGCTTCATCATACCCAGATGACGGAAGAAGTTCGTCCGGGCGAAGACGTGAGCGTGTTTTTGTATCACGACTCGGAGGACCGGCTGGCGGCGACCATGAAACCGGTGAAAATCCGATGGGGCCGAACGGCTCCCCTGCAGGTCGTCGATGTCCGCGGAAGGCTCGGTTGTTTTCTGGATATGGGGCTGGACCGCCATCTGCTGCTGCCGGAAGGCGAACTGCCGGAATCGCCGGAATTGCGCCCGCAAGTCGGCGACACGGTCTATGTGCGCCTCGACCGGGACAAACAAGGCCGGCTGCTCGCGCGGCTCGCGGGCGAACGGGAACTGGCCGCGGAATGCGTCACCGCGCCGCAAAGCTGGAAAAACCGCCGCGTGGAGGCGATCGTGTACCGCACGCTGTCGATCGGCAGTTTTGTCGTATGCGACGCGGGCGTTCTCGGATTCGGCGTGCTCGGCTTCATCCACGCGTCGGAGCGGACGCGGTCGCTGCGGCTCGGAGAGAAGCTGCAGGTGCGGGTGACGTTCGTCCGCGAAGACGGCCGCGTCAATTTGTCGATGCGCAAAGCCAAAGAAGAAGGACGGGACGAGGACGCGGCGCGCATCCTCGACTTTTTGCGCTCCCGGCCGGGCGGCACGATGCCGTACTCCGACGACACTCCGCCGGAGGTCATCCGTGAAAAATTCGGCATCAGCAAAGCGGCGTTCAAGCGGGCGCTCGGCAAGCTGATGAAGGAAGGTCTGATCGCGCAGGAAGGAAACTGGACGTCGCTGCGGGAAACGCAGGGATCCGTGCAGGAATAGGGGCGAGCGTCGACGACATCATGCACAGGAACAATCAACGTTGGAATGATGGGAGGCGCCGCCGATGGAAACGGCGTATCGGGGATTGGCCGAAATCTATGACCGTTTGATGGCCGACATGCCGTACCCGGATTGGATCAGGATGACACGGGAAGCGTGGCGCCGTTACGGGGTTCCCGCCACCGTAGTGGAACTCGGCTGCGGTACGGGAAACGTCGCGATTCCGCTTGCCGAACAGGGCGTGCGGGTGATCGCCATGGACATATCGGCGGACATGCTGTCCGTGGCGCAGCATAAGGCCGAAAACCGTCCGCGCGGGTACGGCACGGGGGCGAGCGGCTCGGTGCGGTTTATGCAGCAGGACATGCGCGACTGGGCGTTGGACGAGCCGGCGGACTGCGTCATTTCCTATTGCGACAGCATCAATTATTTGACGGAGCCGGACGAGGTTGAGCAAGTGTTCCGGCAAACTTACGCCGGCTTGAAACCGGGCGGACTGTTTTTGTTCGACGTGCTGCCGCCGCGGCAGTTGAAACGGTATGCGGAAGGCCAGCCGTATTATCTCAATGCCGATGACATCGCCTATTTGTGGACGATGGAGTATGACGATGCGATCCATCGGATCCGGCATGAGCTGACGATTTTCGTGCAAGACGAAAACAGCGGGCTGTACCGGAGAATCGATGAGATCCATGTGCAGCGCGCCTATGCCGAGGATTGGGTCGTCTCCCGGCTCGAGCGGTGCGGATTTGCGGATATTCGCGTAGCTGCGGATTTCAACTGGAACCGGCCGCCGGACGAGCGCGCCGAACGCATTTTTTTCGCGGCACGAAAACCGTGATTGATGGCCCGCCGCTTGTTCCGCCGTATTTTTTGCAATACCCGCTCGCGATCCGGGCAAGTATTGAATGCAACGGAACAGAGAGACCTTATTTTGCAAAAATGCCCCGGTTTGAAAGACGGCAAGACCATCGGCGAACATCGACAGTGGACGCGCTTAGGGGACGTATCCCGACTTCAGGCAGCCAATCAGCGGCACGGACCATCGGCGCAACACGGACCATCGGCGCAGCCTTGACACGGCGGACGGCAATTTTCTATAATTGATACATTTCAAAAGCGCGGCTGGAACCGTATTCTTGTTCGCGGCACGATATCGTCTTGCTGTGGGGAGATATCTTCATGCAGCGCGGAGACATCGGGGATATCGTCAAACCGCCGCGGGCAGGGATCGGGGATCAAAGGAGGTACATAAAAACATGACGGACGATCACGGTCAGCACGGCTATCAACCGCAGCGAATCGAGCCGAAATGGCAAAAATATTGGCTGGAAAACAAGACGTTCCGGGTGTTGGACGACGACAGCAAGCCGAAGTTTTACGCGCTGGACATGTTTCCGTATCCTTCCGGCGCGGGTTTGCACGTCGGACATCCCGAAGGTTACACCGCGACCGATATTGTGTCGCGATACAAGCGCATGCGCGGATACAACGTGCTGCATCCGATGGGGTGGGACGCGTTCGGGCTGCCCGCGGAGCAGCATGCGCTCGACACCGGTCAGCATCCGCGGGACATTACGAAAAAGAACATCGACAATTTCCGCAGACAAATCCAATCGCTCGGGTTTTCCTACGACTGGGACCGCGAGTTCAGCACGACAGACCCCGACTATTACAAATGGACCCAGTGGATTTTCCTGCAGCTGTACAAAAAAGGGCTTGCCTACGTGGCGGAAGTGCCGGTGAACTGGTGCCCGGCGCTCGGTACGGTGCTCGCCAACGAGGAAGTCATCGACGGCAAAAGCGAGCGCGGCGGCCATCCGGTCATTCGCAAGCCGATGCGCCAATGGGTGTTGAAAATTACGGAATACGCGGAGCGGCTGCTGGAAGATTTGGAAGAGCTCGACTGGCCGGAAAGCATCAAGGAAATGCAGCGCAACTGGATCGGAAAGTCGCACGGCGCGGAAGTGCGGTTCCCGATCGACGGCGCGGAAGATTTGGTGCTGACCGTGTTCACGACGCGTCCGGACACGCTGTTCGGCGCCACTTATTGCGTGCTGGCCCCTGAACACGAATACGTCGACCGCATCGTCACGCCGGAACAGAAAGAAGCGGTCAAAGCTTATCAGGAGGCGGCGGCGCGCAAAAGCGACCTGGAGCGAACCGACCTCGCGAAAGAAAAAACCGGCGTGTTCACCGGGGCGTACGCGATCAACCCGGTAAACGGGAACAAAATCCCGATTTGGATCGCCGACTACGTGCTGGCGGGTTACGGCACCGGGGCGATCATGGCCGTGCCCGGACACGATCAGCGCGACTGGGAGTTTGCCCGCAAATTCGACCTTCCGATTTTGGAAGTCGTGCAGGGCGGCGACTTGTCCAAAGAGGCGTTTGTCGGAGACGGCCCGCACGTGAACTCCGGTTTTCTGGACGGGCTCAACAACAAGGACGCCATCGCCAAAATGATCGAGTGGCTCGAGCAAAACGGCAAAGGCCGCGCGAAAGTCACCTACCGGCTGCGCGACTGGCTGTTCAGCCGCCAGCGTTATTGGGGCGAGCCCATCCCGATCTTGCATCTCGAAGACGGCACGATGAAGCCGGTGCCGGAAGAGGAACTGCCGCTGCTCTTGCCCGAAGTCGACCAGATCAAGCCGTCCGGCACGGGGGAATCGCCGCTCGCCAACGTAACCGAGTGGGTAAATACGGTCGATCCGGAAACCGGCATGAAAGCGCGGCGCGAAACGAACACGATGCCGCAATGGGCGGGCAGCTGCTGGTATTACTTGCGGTTCATCGATCCGCATAACGACAAGGAACTGTGTTCCAAAGAACTGCAGGAAAAATGGCTGCCCGTCGACCTGTATATCGGCGGCGCGGAGCATGCGGTGCTGCATCTTCTGTATGCACGCTTCTGGCACAAGGTGCTGTATGACATCGGCGTCGTTTCGACCAAAGAACCGTTCCGGAAACTGGTCAACCAGGGCATGATCCTCGGTCAGAACGGGGAGAAAATGAGCAAATCGCGCGGCAACGTCATCAACCCGGACGACATCGTGGAAAAATACGGCGCGGACACGCTGCGCGTGTACGAAATGTTCATGGGACCGCTGGAAGCGACAAAACCGTGGAACACGAACGGTGTGGAAGGGGTTCATCGTTTCCTCAGCCGAATCTGGCGGCTGTTCGTCAACGAAAAGGGAACGCTGAGCGACAAAATCCGGCCCGATGCCGAAGGCAGCGCATCGTTCCAGCGCACTTGGCACCGCACGATCAAAAAAGTGACGGAAGACATCGAGGCGCTGCGGTTTAACACCGCGATCAGCCAGCTGATGGTTTTTGTCAACGACGCCTACAAGGAGGAGCGGCTTCCGCTCGCCGCGATGCGCCATTTCGTGCAGATGCTGTCGCCGTTCGCGCCGCATTTGGCGGAAGAATTGTGGGAAAAATTGGGCGGCACGGACACGATCACCTACGAGCCGTGGCCGGAGTATGACGAAGCGCTGACGGTGGACGAACAGGTGGAAATCGCCGTGCAGGTGAACGGAAAAATCGTCGACCGGATCCTCGTCTCTCCGGATTTGAACGAGCAGGAACTGCAGGAAGCGGCGATGCGTTCGGAGAAGGCGTCCGCCGCCATCGCGGGCAAAACCGTCCGCAAGGTCATCCCGGTCAAGGGCAAGCTGGTCAACATTGTGGTAGGGTAGTGTTCGCAAGCGCACTGAACGGATTTGCCGAAAATAAAATACGAAACAAAGGGAGGCAGCGCAGGGTCAGTCCACTTTGGTCCCGAACAGCGCTGCCTCGACTTTTTTCACGTCTTCGTCGTACTTCCGGTGCGTCGTCCTCAAAAGCCGGATAAAGGCGCCGTCCAGTTCATCGGTCAACAGGCGCAGCCCTTCGGCGGTAATCCCGCCCGGCACCGCCACCTGTTCCTGAAGTTGCTCGGTCGTCATGCCGCCCGACGTCAGCAGTTTCCCCGTTCCGAGCACCATTTCTCCGGCGAGACGCACGGCCAATTCCCTCGGCAATCCGATTTCCTGTTCGGCGGCGTCGATCAAACTCTGCACGAAAAACGACAAAAACGCCGGTCCGCACGAACAAATGTCGGAGGCGACACGCGTGTGCGCTTCGTCGATTTCCACCGGCGTGCCGATATGTTCGAGCAGCGACACGACGAGCTGCCGGTCGGCGACCGTCATCCGTTCACCGAACACGCACAGCGCGGGGCCGCAGCCGGTTAGATGGGTGATGCTCGGAATGACCTTGGCGATTTTGCCGGGAATCAGCTGTTCGAGATGATGGATCAGCACCGGGCTCGTAATGGATATGACGATTTGATCCGCGCGTATGGCGCCGCGCACATCCTCGATCACCCGTCTGAACTCCAGCGGCTTGACGCAGAGGAACAAGACGTCCGCCCATTCCGCCGCTTCCGCGTTGGAATTCGCGACGCGCAATCCCGGAAACCGTTCCGCCAGCCGCTCCACTTTGCTTCGCGTGCGGTTGCTGGCGGCGACGTCCGGCGCGCGGACGGCCCCCGATGCGATGAAAGCGCCAATCAACAAACTGCCCATGTTCCCGGTGCCAATAAACCCCAATCTCATCGCGCCACCTCCTCGAACGGAAAACGGCGGCCCCGTGCAAGCCGCTGCGTTTTCACCCGTTGTCCTTATTATGTATGCTCCGGCAAACCGATTCATTCCTGCGTATAAGCTTCCTAACGCCGATACAGCGCCATCCGACGGGTAAAACGCGGACAATCGCGCGTTCGATGGAGCGCATCGCCAAACACAAGTCGGTTGATCATCATCGCGCATTTTCGGGTGGAATCATCATCGAGCATTTTTGAGTTGAACCATCGCCGCATGTCGGGTTGATCATCCTCGAGCATCTTCGGGTGGAACCGTCACCGCGCGCCGGGTTGATCCATCATTGAAAAGGTTGGCGGAAGGTTGGCTGGGCACCGTCCTGAATGTTGCGCACAGTCCCGAATGGATAAAGCGTTTTTCGGGCGAGTGTCCATTGCGTTTCCGAATGTTGTTTTCCCGTTTTTGAGTGAAAGAAAGGGGGAGAAATGATGGTGACCAACAAGCAAATCCGGTGGGAATGGAAACTGCCTCCGCTGTGGTGGGCGGCCCTGCTCGCGGCGTTGCTGCTGGCGGCGGCGTTGTGGGCGCTGTCGGGGATGGAGGCGGCGGATCCGATGGCTTCCTGGGATACGGTGAACGACAAGGCGGCCAACACGCTGCAGGGCGGACAAGAAGATCAAAGCGCGGGCGAACATCCGGGTTCGGACCAAACCGGCAAGGGAGGGAGCGGCGGCGCCGCAGCCGGCGAAACGTCTGACGGCGCAGAGCACGATGCCGACGACGATGCGCAAACCGGTGGGGGCGCCGGAGAGGACGCGGATACCGGCGCGGACGGCGTGTCCTCCGATCCGGCCTCGCCGTTTCCGATCCCGCTCAACTCCGCCACCCTGGAACAGCTGGACCTGCTGCCCGGCATCGGTCCCTCCAAAGCCGCCGCCATCTTGGAGTACCGCCAGCGCGTCGGAAAATTCACCTCGGTGGAAGATTTGCTGAACGTCAAGGGCATCGGGAAGAAAACGCTGGAAAACATTCGGCATTTGGTCCGGGTGGACGATTAGCGGACGTTACGAGGCTGTCGTTGAACGGTGGAGATCACGAAGCTGCCGATAGATGGGGCAGAATGGATGGCTGATGTACTGCAAAAATACACCTTATTCGAGAATGATGCGCCGAAACCGTCTCATATCATGCAAATTTACACCACATTCGCCAAAATCTGAGGAATCTGCACAAATGGACGGTAAAAATGCACCATATGGATTCCATGCCCTTTCGAGATGCCCCTGACGATGATCCACGAAATCGACGGCCTCGTCATGTCCGCATCCATTGGAGCATTTCCTCAAACCGCCGCGCCGCGTCCCGGTACCCCTGCTCGTAAAGCGCCTGCAGCTTGTCCCGGTTTTTTTCGTATCTGCCGACCTGCAGCGGTTCGACCGGCCGGATGACGAACGCCTCGCCGCTCGCCTCCATCCGGCTGATTTCATCCAGCGTCCGATTGTACACTTCGTGCCGGTTTTCCAGCGCGCGGACCAGGCCGGGGAACTTCGCGTAGCGGACTTTGGCCAGCCATGCCATGCGGGCCGGCTCCTTGCGGTAGCCGCGGTTGCGGGTCAGCACGACGATGTGTTTGCGGTTGCCGTCGGCCGCCGATTGTTTGACCGGTATCGGATCGGCAATTCCGCCGTCCAGATACGGACGGCCGTCAATGTACTGGATCGGGGACAGAAACGGCAGGCTGCTCGACGCCCTGACGACGGCGAGCATGTCGCGCTGCGGGGTGTTGCGGAAATACGCGGGCGCACCGCTGACACAGTCCGTCACGCCGGCAACAAACGTCTGCGGAGAGCGGTGGAACGCATCGAAATCGAACGGTTCCAGCCGCAGCGGGATATCCTCAAAAATCAGCTTCATGCCGAACAGGCTTTTTTCGCGAACGAGGTTGCGGATCCCGAGATAGCGGGGATGATCGACGTAATCGATCGTCACTTTCCGGTTTCGGCCGATTTGCCGGGACAAGTAGGACAGCGCGTTGCACGCCCCGGCCGACACGCCGATGACGTACGGCACATACAGGTCCCGTTCCATGAACAAATCCAGCACGCCGGCGGTGTACACCCCCCGCATCCCGCCTCCTTCCAGCACGAGTCCGATACCGTTCCACATACCGAGGTCTCTCCTTTCTCCCGATGCAGGCATATCTTTTCATGCAGAACAATCAAGTTCCCATCTGCAAGTTGTCCAGCGAGGCTGTTGTCCTCTGCCGAACCTTCTCCTTTCAGTTTACCTCACCCGTCACTGCAGCACAATGAAGGGGCAGCAGATGTGTGGTTCGTCCGTGAACATGTCATGGTGTGACGGTTCCGGGATCTGTTTCCGACTGACTCTTCGATTTGGCCCCATTTCCGGCAAAAAAGTTGTACAAAGTGCGGCTGTGGCACTGTATGCCGCCATGGTAAGCCGAAAGCGCCATGGGTGACCGGGTGACCGGACCGATGGCTCTCGCGAATCGTGGCGGCAGCCCGTGAAGCCTTGTGTGGTCGTATAGGAATCCAGCAAAAAGGGTTCCCGCAATTGAGATAAAAGCCTTTTCATTTCTCGAAAAATATGAGACAATTATTTGCATTGGATTACCATGTTTTACGAGAGGATGATCCCCATGTCGGAAGAAAGAAAATTGGGACTGGAGACGCTTGCGATCCACGCGGGTCAGGAAATTGATCCCGCGACGATGGCGCGCGCGCTCCCGATTTACCAGACGACGTCATACGGATTTCGCGATACGGAACATGCGGCCAACCTGTTTTCCCTGAAAGAGCTCGGCAACATTTACACGCGCCTGATGAATCCGACGACCGACGTGTTCGAAAAGCGCGTCGCCGCGCTGGAAGGCGGTCCGGCCGCCCTGGCGACCGCTTCCGGACAGGCGGCGATCACTTTCGCCATCTTGAACATCGCCGGCGCCGGAGACGAAATCGTTTCCGCCACCAGCCTGTACGGCGGCACGTACAACCTGTTTTCGGTCACCCTGCCCAAAATCGGCATCAAGGTGAAGTTTGTCGATCCGGTCGATCCGGAAAATTTCCGCGCGGCGATTACCGACAAAACGAAGGCGCTGTACGCCGAAACGATCGGAAATCCGCGCGGCGACGTGCTCGACATCGAAGCGGTGGCCAAAATCGCCCATGAGCACGGCATTCCGCTCATCGTCGACAACACGATCCCGACTCCGTATCTGCTGCGCCCGATTGAGCACGGCGCGGATATCGTCATTCATTCCGCCACGAAATTTATCGGCGGCCACGGCACGTCCATCGGCGGCGTGATCGTGGACGGCGGCAAATTCGACTGGAAGGCGAGCGGCAAGTTCCCCGGCCTGACCGAACCGGACCCGAGCTATCACGGCGTCGTGTACACGGATGCGGTCGGTCCGATCGCCTATGCGATCAAAGCGCGCGTGCAGCTGATGCGCGACATCGGCGCCGCGATTTCGCCGTTCAACTCGTTCCTGCTCGTGCAAGGGCTGGAGACGCTGCACTTGCGTATGGAACGGCACAGCCAGAACGCGCTGAAAGTGGCGCAGTTTTTGGAATCCCACAGCGCGGTGGCCAATGTCAACTATGCCGGTCTGCCCAGCCATCCGTCGTACAAGCTGGCGCAAAAATATTTGCCGAAAGGGCAGGGCGCGATCCTGACCTTTGAAGTCAAAGGCGGGGTGGAAGCGGGGAAAAAGCTGATCAATTCCGTGAAGCTGTTCTCGCATTTGGCCAACATCGGCGATTCCAAGTCGCTGATCATTCACCCGGCCAGCACGACGCACTCCCAGCTGACCGGCGACGAGCTGCTGTCCACCGGCGTCACTCCGGGCATGGTCCGCTTGTCCGTCGGAACGGAAAACATCGACGACATCCTGTACGATCTGGATCAGGCGCTGGCCGCCAGCCAACGTTGAGCCGCGCAGGCGAATTCTGGTAAAATGGTGCTGTCGGCCGAACGTTCGGCCGAACATTCGACCGCATTCGGTGGAAAGGTGGCGGGCCGTGACACGCAAAGACTGGGACACGTATTTCATGGACATCGCCTATATGGCGGCCACCCGTTCGCAGTGTCCGCGGCGCCGGGTCGGCGCGGTGCTCGTGCAGGGCAAGAAGCTGCTGGGCAGCGCGTACAACGGCGCTCCCATGGGGGTGCCGGACTGTTCCGAAGCCGGGTGCATGATCGTCGAGGAAGCGGAATGGGTCAAACGTCCTGATGGTACGGAAGAAGCCGCGAAAAAACAGCGCTGCGTCCGCACGATCCATGCGGAGCAAAATCTGCTGTTGTTCACCGACCGCCGCGATCGCGAAGGCTCGACCGTGTATGTCACCGACCAGCCCTGCTGGACGTGCGCGAATATGCTCGCCAACAGCGGCGTGACGGAAATCGTGTATCATCGCCCGTATCCGAAGGACAGCGACAAAGTCAACGCGCTGATGGAGCAGAAGGGCATCGTGTTCCGGCAGCTGGCAGGATATTCGGCGCCTGCGGGGATCGCCGTCGACGTCGTCAATTAGTCGAACGGTCCGCCAGGCCGCCCTGCAGCCGGCATGGTGAACGCCGGTTGGTTTTGTAATCGCGGGACAATCGCATATGCGCATTTCGATAAGGAAGAACCTTGTCTTTCATGGAGGAAAGCGAGGTTCTTCCTTTTTGTTTTCATAAAACAGCGATGGCTGATACCAACCCATTATGGAAAGGGGAGAACCATTCGGATGATGCGACTGCGGCTTTGGATCGCGTCCGCGGCGTGGATCGTCGGCATCGCCGCGGCGCTTGGCGGCCGAAATGCGGAATCTTGGCTGTGGCCCGGCGCGTGCGCGCTCATCGTGGCGGCCGGTTGGTATTATCGGCGCATTCGCGCAGGGGAAGCGGCGCTGGCGGCATTGGCGCTCGCCGCCGCGATGGGGTGGGGAACGCTGGCGGAAGCCGGCAACGTGACGCGTATCGACGTCGGGAGCGGGGAAACCGTCCGGCTGGCGGGCATCATCGACAGCGCGGTCGACGTCGACGGGGATCGCGCCATTTTCACTCTCCGGACGGATCTCGTCGCGCCGGCCGACGGCGAGGCGATGCGCGTTCGCGAACGCGTCCGCATCACCGTGCGCCTTCTGGAACAAAGCGAGCAGGAAGCGGCGATGCGTTGGCGAAGAGGTCAGCGCATCGCGATGGACGCGGCGCTCACCCGGCCGGAGGAAGCGGGCAACTGGGGAGCGTTTGATTACCGCGCGTATTTGTACCGGCAGCGCATTCACTGGACCGGAGAAGCGAAAGGCATTGACGGCATCGAGGTGGAAGAAGGTTCCCGGCGTACCGCCGCCTGGTGGTTCGGGCGGATCGATCAAGCCCGGGCGGCGTTGTCCGGACGCATTGACGCGCTTTTTCCCGATGCGCAGCCGGGATTGATGAAAAGTTTGCTGATCGGCGATCGCACCGACCTTCCCGCCCGGACGGAACGGTTGTTCACCCATGCCGGACTCGCCCATATTTTGGCCGTATCGGGCAGCAATGTCGGCATTTTTGTCGGCGTTGTGCTGTTCGTTCTGCGTTGGTCGCGTATTTCCCGGGAAACTTCGCTGATCGTGTGCACGGCGCTGATCCCGCTGTTCATGCTGCTTACGGGGGCGGAACCGCCGGTCGTGCGCGCCGGATTGATGGCGATGGCCGGGCTGGAACTCGCCCGCAGAAACCGGTTGAAAGACGGCCTCGATCTGCTCGGTCTTTCCGCCGTCATCATGACCGCGTGGGATCCGTATCTCGCGCTCAACATCGGGTTTCAGCTTTCTTTTTTGATCACGCTCGGTTTGATCGTCGGCGTTCCCTACGTTTACGGATTCCTTCCGATCCGCCGCCGTCCGCTGCGGGCGGCCGTCGCCGTGACGTTTGTCGCCCAAATCGTCTCGTTTCCGCTGACGATCCATTATTTCAACAGCTTCAGCTGGCTGTCGCTGCCGGCCAATTTGCTGCTGGCGCCGGCGCTCGGCATGCTGTCGTTTCCGCTCGGGCTGTGCGCGCTCGCGCTGTCGTGGATGCCGGTTTCCTGGCCGGCGCAGGCCGCCGCCTGGCTGGCGGCCCGCGTCAATGAAGCGGTGCTTTGGCTCCTTGAACGCTGGATGCGGTGGGACCCGTACGGCACCGTTTGGCCTTCCCCGCCGGTTTGGTGGATTGTTCTCTATTACGTGCTGACCGCGCTTTTGCTCCGGTCTTTATCGAGGGCGGTCCGTTATGTCGGACCTCCGATGACCGAACGCGCGTTGGCGCTGCGGAGAGCCGGCTGGCGCCGTGCCGCCGCCGGTACGGCCGCCGCGCTGGCGGCGCTCGTCTGGTACGCGTACGCGCCGGATCGCTGGGACCGGACGGGAACGGTGGCGTTTCTTGACGTCGGCCAAGGCGACGCGATCCTGATTTCCACGCCGGAGCGGCGGCATATCCTGGTCGACACCGGCGGGACGGTGCGATTTCGAAAACCGGGCGACGAATGGAAGGAACGCAGGAGTCCGTACGATACGGGAGAAGATTTGCTCGTGCCGCTGTTGAAGAAACGCGGCATCGGCCGCATCGATTATTTGATCGTCACCCACGCGGATGCGGATCATATCGGCGGCGCGCGCGCCGTGCTGGAACATCTTCGCGTCGACCGGCTGATCTTCAACGGCACGCTGAAGACGGACGGCGTGGCGGAACAAGTGTTTCGCGCCGCATTGGAACGCGATGTGCGGCTGTATACCGCCGAAAGCGGCCGGTCGGTGCGCATCGGACGCGGTACGACGCTGACGTTTCTCCATCCGGAAGGCGAGCGGCCCGTCGGCGCGAACGGGACACATGGTCAAAACGGCGTGACGACCGGCGGGTATGCCGGCGGCGGGCGCCTGCCGGTCGTGGAGGACCAAAACGATTTGTCCGTCGTCGTGCTGCTCGACATGCTCGGCACCCGCGTGCTGATGTCCGGCGATATCGGCGCGGGCACGGAGGAGGCGATCGTGCGGCGGCAGCTCCAAGCTGCAGCCTCATCCGGCGGTATCGCGGCGGATGCTTCCGATGCCGGAAACGAGCGCGCATTCTCCGCATCAGCGGAGGCCGTCGCCGGGTTCGGCCGCGTTCCGATCGCGGCCGCCGGCGCCGCCAGCCGGGCCGGCAGTCCCGCAGAGAAGACCGCGGGCGTCGAATCCGGACCGATCGATCCCGACATCGACGTGTTGAAAGTGTCCCACCACGGCAGCAGACATTCGTCCGCCGACGCCTGGCTCGATTATTGGAAACCGGAACATGCGGTCGTATCGGCAGGAAAAAACAACTTTTACGGGCATCCGCATCCTTCCGTGTTGGACAAGCTGGAGCGGCGGGGCATCCGCGTCTGGCGCACGGACCTCGACGGGGAAATTCGTCTGCAAATTCGGCATGACGGCTACCGGCTTATCGGAAAAAAATCGGCGTCGGAACCGTGATGCGGGAGAATGTCATGCCATCTGGAAGACGGATGGATGGGATGTCTGGACAAATGTTCCAAAAAAATCGCGAACCGTAACCATATACGAATCGTCTTTTCTTTGATATGCTTGGTTTGCGTTGTGCCAGTGCGGCGTTAACGGAGGTTCGAGGCAAATGTGCTGCAACAATCCGGGCGCCGTATACGTCTGTAAGATTGCGAGAGGGGGATCCTTTTGTGGTGGAGCAACAGCTGATCAGAGATGCTCAAAAGGGCGATCGCGACGCCCTCATCACCTTGCTTCGGGAAGTTGAAACCCATGTATACCGGACGGCCTACTATCTGCTCGGCAACGAACAGGATGCCATGGACGCCTCTCAGGAAGCGCTGATCCGGATTTATACCAAAATCCAGTCCTACGAAGAAAAGGCGCTGTTCAAAACATGGGTGCAGCGCATCGTCACCAACATCTGTATCGACAAATTCCGCCGAAAAAAACCGACGGTATCCATTGACGAACATAACATGGTGTTTCCGACGGACAACAACGTGGAAAAACATCTCGTTTCCTCATACGTCGCGAAAGACATTCAAGACGCGATCGACCAGCTTCCGGAACATCATCGGGCGGTGGTGGTGCTTCGGTATTTGCAGGATTTTTCCTACAACGAGATCGCGGAGTCGCTCGGGTTGCCGCTGAATACGGTGAAATCGTACTTGTTCCGGGCCAGACAGCATTTGCAGACGCTTCTTCAGGAGTATCAGAAAGGTGGTGTCCGGGGATGAAGTGCAGCGAGGTGACGAATTTGATGCAGCGGTATCTGGACAACGATTTGCGGGAACGCGAACAGGATGAAATGCACGAACATTTGCGGGAATGCACTTCATGCGCGGAAATGTTCGATCGGCTGAACCGGCTGTCCGACGAACTGGTCAGCCTGCCGAAAGTCGTACCGCCCGTCAGCATCGTCGATTCCATTTTGCCGCGTTTGGAAGAAATCGACCGGGAGAAACGCAGCGCGGAGTCCGCTTCGTTTTGGCGCAGACTCCACAAGCGCGTACCGTACCGCACCGTCGGCGGTGTGGCGGCGGCTTGCGTGCTCATCGCGTTGATGGCGATCCAAAGGCCCTGGTTCACATCCGATAACAGCGCCGACGATATGGCGCTGATGAATTCGGCCGAAAACACGGCCCCCGGCTCGGGTGACGCGGGAGCGGCGAACGCCGGCGATGCGTCAGGCGCGGCGCTGTTGATGAAAGTAAACGACCAAAAGGGGACGCCGATGGACAAAAGCGGCGTGTCCGGCATCATGGCGGAATCGGGGAGCGGCATGACGGACTCTTCAGGATCCGTCGAATCGGTCGAGCCTACCGTTCGGGCCGGCAGTTTGTCGGATGGGGAGCCAGCGGCCGACGGAGGGCACGTTCCGCCGCGGTCGTTCACCGAGCCCGGTGCCGACGAAAAGTCGTTTTCCGGAGACGGCGCTTCGGCTTCCGGCGTGGAAGGGCAGGCACCGGCGGAGGAAGAATCCTACCGTTTCACCGGTGAGGACGAACAGCCGGAGTTTATGTTCAATGAAAGCGCCATGTCCTTTATGCAGCCGCTCGTTTCGCCGGACGGCCGTTATTCGGTCTTTGTGGAGGCGGTGGAAGACGGCGAGCAGGTGGTCGTCCTGGATCAGGACGGCGAACGCATCTACGCCTCGCCGCTCAAACCGGCCGGCGGCGTCACCAGCTTGACCTGGGATGAAGATTCGCGGTTCGTGAATTATACGGTGACGGAAATCGATCCGGAGACCGGCGACTCCATCGTCACGGGATATATGATTGAGGTGGAAGCAAGACGCGAGCTGCGTCTTGTCGACCAGTGAACCAACAATAGGCCGCCCAAATTGGCGGCCGTGGATGCACATCTGATGCCCCGGCTGCGTAAGATATGACTGTACGCAATGGGAGAAAGTTGGTCGACGTCGGTGACGTCGATTGACCACCTGGAAGGAAGATCCTAGGCCTTTCTTCCGGGTGTTTATATATAGATGTGCACCATGCGTGCGCAAAAGGGATGGCGGGACGCGAGTCTGAAAACCGCCGTCCCTTTTGCGTTTTTTTGACGCTGCGGCGGCAAGCTGGTATCATGGGAACAGCAGGACGTGCGCGCGTGTCGGCATGCGCGCGGCGCCGAGGCGGTACGGTTACGCTTACCGGAACTTCGGCGGACATAATCGGAATCTTCGGCTGCGGAATCTTGTCCGCGGCAGCGATGGACGCGGTGGTCTGCGCAGGAGGGAGTGGACGCGATGAATGCCGCAGCGGCGCTTCAGCACATTCGGGCCGGTCGGGTGCGTCCGGTATATTTGTGCTGGGGCCAGGAAACGTATTTGATGCGGGAGTTCGTTCAGGGGGCGCTGGCCGCGGTGGTCGAAGAACCGTACCGGGACTTCGCCGTCAGCAAGTATGATCTGCAGCAGACGCCGCTCGCGGCGGTGCTCGACGACGCGGAAACCGCGCCGTTTCTCGCTCCGGTCAAAGTGGTGATCGCCGAGGAGGCGCGTTTTTTCACGGGGGCCAGAGATAAATCCGCCGCGGACCACGATATCGACCGGCTGTCGGAGTATTTGCTCCATCCCGCCGAACATACGGTGCTGATTTTTACGGTACAGGCGGACAAACTGGATGAACGGAAGAAAATCGTCAAAACGCTTCGCGACCAAAACGCGGTGGTGGACTGCCCGACGCCGGGCGCGGGCGATCTTCACGCCTGGATGCATCGGCAGGCCGAGGAACTCGGATTCCGCATCGAACAAGAGGCCGTGGAATACGTTCTCCTGAACACCGGACCGAACTTGCAGTTTTTGCGGCGCGAGCTGGAAAAGCTGGCGGTGTTTGCCGGCGAAGGCGGCACGGTGACGAAGGACGATGCCGCGCAGGTGGCGGTGCGCAGCGTGGAGCAAAACGTGTTTGAGATGATCGACGAAATGGTGGCGGGGCGGACCGGGCGGGCGGCGGCGATGCTGAACGAACTGATTCGGCAGCGGGAAGAGCCGGTCAAAATCGTCGCGCTGCTTGCGCGGCAGTTTCGCCTCATTTTGCAGGCCAAGGAATTGTCGGAACGGGGGTTTTCGGCGCAGGAGATGGCGGCGCAGATCGGAGTGCCTCCGTTCGTGGCCAAACGGGTGGTGCAGCAGGCGGCGCGGTATTCGTTTGCGCAGTTGTCGGCGATGCTGGAACGGCTGGCCGAACTGGATTATCGGATGAAGACCGGAAAAGTGGACAAACGGCTCGGTCTGGAACTGCTGCTGCTGCATCCGGCGGAACGGGCAAGCGAGATCCGCGCTTTTCGATAGAAGCCAAAAAGAGGCTGCCTGACGGAATGTTCCGTCGGACAGCCTCTTTGGTATGTGTGGCGGATTACTGCGCAACCAAGGCGTTCACTTTTTTGGCCAGGCGAGACTTTTTGCGCGCAGCGGCATTTTTATGGATCAAGCCTTTGGTCACCGCTTTATCCAGCTTTTTGCTGGCAAAAATCAGCGCTTCCTTCGCTTTGTTCACATCGTTGGCGGCGATCGCGGCCTCCACCGACTTCACCGCCGTGCGGAGCGCGGACTTTTGAGAAGCGTTTTTCAGACGGCGTTTTTCGCTCGTTTTCACTCTTTTGATGGCGGATTTGATGTTTGGCATGGCATTTCACCTCCCGTAACGTCGGCACCGATGCCGAACTATCCCGTGTGCGACTCACATTTAGCAATTCTATCATGCCCGCTGTCAAATTGCAATACGCCGCAATGAATACTCGGCACGATCGCTACTCCCCCCTCGCCACGATCGCTACTCCCCCCTCGCAAAGATAAGGGATATGCGCAACAAAGGACGGCTCATCACGGGCGAGCCGCGGTGACATTTTCTCATTGACGGTCGACATCCGCATCGCAGCAGCCGTTGTTCCGGAATAGCGAAAGACGAAATTTCGCAACCTAGGAACAAAACGCGTACATAGGCGAAAGGAGCCCGCGAAATCGATGGAGGATTTGAGCAAATTCGAAGTGCGCACAGACCTGGCGCTGGAAGCGCAGGAAATGGCCGGCCGCGCTTACGGCGGCAAAATTCCCGGCGTGGATTCCCAGCGCGTGGAGGATAACGGCATTATCGTAACCCGCATGAACATCGTCACCGAAGAAGGGGCGCGCATTGTCGGCAAACAGATCGGCCATTATGTCACGATCGAGGTGCCGGGGCTGCGCAAAAAAGACAGCGACCTGCAAAACCGCGTGGCGACCACGCTCGCTCGGGAATTCGAATCGTTTCTTCGCACCGCCGGCATCGACAGCAACGCCAAAACGCTGATTATCGGGCTGGGGAATTGGAATGTCACGCCGGACTCGCTCGGTCCGCTCGTGGTGGAAAATTTGTTGGTGACCAGGCACCTGTTTGAACTGATGCCCGACCGCGTCAGCCCGGGTTATCGCCAGGTCAGCGCGCTGGCGCCCGGCGTACTCGGCATTACGGGAATCGAAACGAGCGAAATCGTGCAGGCGGTCGTGGAAAAAACGCACCCGGACCTGGTCATCGCGGTCGACGCCCTCGCGTCCAAGGCGCTGCAGCGCGTCAACACGACGATCCAGATCGCCGATACGGGGGTTCATCCCGGCTCCGGCATCGGCAACAAGCGGAAAGGACTTACGAAGGAAGTGCTCGGCGTGCCGGTCATCGCCATCGGCGTTCCGACCGTCGTGTTCGCCTCCACGATCGTCAACAGCATCTTCGATATGCTGATTCGCCATTTCAAACAGCAGACGAACAACACGCAGTACATTTTCGGAGCGCTGGAAAGCATGACCGAGGAAGAGCGCCTCGGGATGGTCCGGGAAGTGCTGGCGCCGATGGGCCAGGATTTGCTCGTGACCCCGAAGGAAGTGGACGAATTTATCGAGGATATCGCCAACATTATCGCCAACGGATTAAATGCCGCGCTGCACGAAGCGATCGACATGGAGAACGTGTCCGCCTACACGCACTAGCCGTTCCGACGAAACCGGCCGGACGATCGGAAGACAGCACGATCCGGCAGGCAGGGCGCTGCGGTGATCGTGCTGTCGGCCATTTTCGTATCCACGCTTGCCGCCTCGTTTTTCTCCGCCCTTTGCGGGCGGAATTTTTTTTGCGGTTCTATCATTTTCTCCTAATTCATAGATTGGAAAACAGATAGAGTAGAAACTTGCACAGCCATGGAGGAGGTACGAAATGATGGACGGACACAAGGCGGGGCGTCTTCGCGGGATCCGACGCCGAAACGGCGGCGGTTTCGGATGGATGCTGCGCTGGTACACGGTACTGATCGCTTCCACGCTGCTGATGATGGTGCTGCTCGGCATCGGCAGTCTCCTGCAGTCGAGATTGGTCAATTCTCCCGCGCATGTGATGAAAGGACTGACGTCGTCGGTTTCCAGCCAGTTTTTTGTCGATCTGCTGGCCATGGAAGTCCGGACGCTGAAAAAGGATAACGAACCGTTTCTGTTTTCCGCCGGCAATTTGACGAATTTTTTGTTCCGCTTTCTGATGGACATCAATCCGCTCGATCCGACGACGCTGCTCGCGCACGAAATTTCCGGCATGTCGGCGGACGACGCCGTGCTGCTGCGGAAGGGAACGGGCGGCGGCGCGATCGGTCCGCGCGATTACGCGCCGGCGGCGGGTCCGCTTTCCGGAACCCCGCAAACCCGCCGGCCGCAGGCGGAGAAGGAGCCGGAGCCCGCTCCGCCGAAGCCGTCCGTGGGCGAAGTGGATGCGTCCGCGCTGAAACAGGTGGTGGACAACCGCAAGCTGGCGGCCACCGAACCGCTTCGCCCCGTGCCGGCCGCACCGCAGGAGAAAAAGGTGTTCATCTATCACTCTCACAACCGGGAATCCTATTTGCCCGAATTGAAAGAAGGACTCGGGCCGGACGAGGCGTTTCACGAAACGATCAACGTGACCAAACTCGGCGCAAGGCTGGCCCAACGCCTGAACGACCTCGGCGTCGGCGCGCTCAGTTCCACGACGGATTATATGAAAGAAGTCGAAGACTACAACTGGAACTTTTCCTATAAATATTCCCTGGAAACCGTCAAGCAGGCTTTTGCCGATCACCCGCAGCTGGAATATTGGTTCGACATCCATCGCGACGCGGGCAAACGGGAGACGACGACGGCGACGATCAACGGCAAGACGTATGCGCAGGTGTTTTTTGTCATCGGCCACAAAAACCCGAATTGGCAGCAAAACGAAGAGCTGGCATCGAAAATCCATGAAAAACTGGAAGAAAAATATCCCGGCATTTCGCGCGGCGTGTGGGGCAAACAGGCGGGCGGCGGCAGCAACGGCGAGTACAATCAGTCTTTTTCGCCGAACAGCGTGCTGATCGAAATCGGCGGCGTCGAGAACACGCTGGAGGAATGCTATCGGACCGTCGACGCCCTGGCCGGGGTCATCGCCGACATCGTGCGCGGCGCGGAGCGCCTGTAGCCGTTGGCCGGGGAGATCGATGTATTCATGTCCGGTGTTGGAAAAAATATGGCGTGAGAGGTGCGGATTCACATGTACGGGCGCAAAGTGTGGATGTTTTCCCTGCTGGTTTGTTTCACCGTTCTCCTGGGGCTGGACATCGCCATGAACGGCATCCGGGAAGTCCACGGTCCGTTTCCCGCCGGGGCGGAACCGACGTCCGCGGCGAATGACCGCCTTTCCCGACCCGCGGCGCAGCCGGACGACGCAACGGACACTGCGCAGCGGCAGGCCGACGGAACGGACAACGCACAGCGGCCGCCGGACGACGTTTGGCATGGCGGCGCCCTTGACCCCCATGCCCCGGTGCGGTACGAAGACGTCGACCGGTCGCTCGTCGATGAAATGGCGAATGCGGCGGGTTCCCTGCTGAATTCTACTGCGCAGGCGGGCGTGGAATTGTTCGTCGGCCTGTTTGACGCCATTTTGAATTGATGCAAACGCCCCCTTGCTGATATAATAATTTTATTTGGTTGAATTGATTGGCAGGGGGATGAACATGTCCGATCGATCCGAACGGCAGCGGCGCATCCGCAATTTTTGCATCATCGCGCATATCGATCATGGAAAATCGACGCTGGCAGACCGCATACTCGAATATACCGGAACGTTGTCCTCCCGTGAAATGCAGGAGCAGGTGCTGGACCAAATGGATCTGGAACGGGAGCGCGGCATCACGATCAAATTGACGGCCGTGCGGTTGACTTACCGGGCGAAAGACGGAGAGGAATATGTGCTGCACCTGATCGATACGCCCGGACACGTCGATTTCACCTACGAGGTGTCCCGCAGCCTGGCGGCCTGCGAAGGCGCGCTGCTCGTCGTGGACGCGTCGCAGGGCATCGAGGCGCAGACGCTGGCCAATGTGTATCTCGCGCTCGACAACAACCTGGAAATTTTGCCCGTGATCAACAAAATCGATCTTCCGAGCGCCGATCCGGACCGCGTCAAGCGGGAAATCGAAGACGTCATCGGGCTGGACGCCAGCGAAGCGGTGCTGGCCTCCGCGAAAGCGGGCATCGGCATCGAGGAAATTCTCGAGCAGATCGTCACCAAAGTGCCCGCGCCCGCCGGCGATCCGGACAAGCCGCTCAAGGCGCTCATCTTTGATTCGCACTATGATCCGTACAAAGGCGTGGTCGTATACGTTCGCGTCGTGGACGGCTCGATTCGCGCCGGAAGCCAAATTCTCATGATGGCGACCAACAAAACGTTCGAAGTCGTGGAAGTCGGCACCTTTATGCCCAAAATGGCGCCGGTGGAAGAGCTCGGCGTCGGCGATGTCGGCTATTTGGTCGCCAGCATCAAAAACGTGCGCGACACGCGCGTCGGCGACACGGTGACCGATGCGAAACGCCCCGCGGCGGAACCGCTGCCGGGTTACCGGAAAGTCAATCCGATGGTGTTTTGCGGCATGTACCCGATCGATTCGTCCGACTACAACGATTTGCGCGAGGCGCTGGAAAAGCTCGAATTGAACGACGCCTCGCTCACGTACGAACCGGAAACGTCGTCGGCGCTCGGCTTCGGATTCCGCTGCGGATTTCTCGGCCTTTTGCATATGGAAATCGTCCAGGAGCGCATCGAACGGGAGTTCAACATACCGATCTTGACGACGGCTCCCAGCGTCGTGTATCGCGTCACGCTCACGAACGGACAGCAGATCGAGATCGACAACCCTTCCAAAATGCCGGAACAGGGCAAAATCGAATATATCGAAGAGCCGTACGTCAAAGCGTCGATCATGGTGCCGAACGATTACGTCGGCGCCATCATGGAACTTTGCCAATCCAAGCGCGGCGAGTTCGTCAATATGGAATACCTGGACACCAACCGCGTCATGATCATCTATCAGCTTCCGCTGTCGGAGATCGTGTACGACTTTTTCGACCAGCTCAAGTCGAGCACGAAAGGTTACGCGTCGTTCGACTATGAGTTGTCCGGCTACCGGCAGTCGAGGCTGGTCAAGATGGACATTTTGTTGAACGGCGAACAGGTGGACGCGCTTTCGATCATCGTCCATCGCGACCGCGCTTACGAACGCGGGCGCGTCATCTGTGAAAAGTTGAAAGAATTGATTCCGAGGCAAATGTTCGAAGTGCCGATCCAGGCGGCGATCGGCAGCAAAGTGGTCGCCCGCGAGACGATCAAGGCGATGCGCAAAAACGTCCTTTCCAAGTGTTACGGCGGGGACATCACCCGCAAGCGCAAGCTGTTGGAAAAGCAAAAGGAAGGCAAAAAACGGATGAAGCAGGTCGGCACGGTCGAGGTGCCGCAGGAAGCGTTTATGGCCGTGCTCAGAATCGATGACTGAGCGCCGCCATCTTCCGGATGTCGGAGCGTTCATTATTCGGCTGATGAGAGTGCCGCCATGCGCTGCTGACGGAGCGTCGTTGTTCGCTGTTGGCACAACGTCGTTATGCGCTGCTGGCTGAACTTCGCTATACGCTGAAGACCAGGGAGGGAACACGCCGATGACCGAGCCCGCCATCCGCGGCGACGCGGACGCAAAGGCGGCCGCCTTTGAACGGCGCATATCGGAACCGGCCGCGCTGTATGTGCATATCCCGTTTTGCGAGCAGCGCTGCCATTACTGCGATTTCAACACCTTCGCCGTGCAGGGGCAGCCGGTGGACGACTATTTGGCCGCGCTGGAACGGGAAATGGAGACGGTCGTTCGCGAACGACCGCCCGGTGTCATCCGGTCCGTTTACATCGGCGGAGGCACGCCGACCATTCTTGACGCCGGCCGGTTGTCCCGGCTGCTCATCGCGATCCGGCGGCATTTTCCCGATTGGGCTCCCGACTGCGAAGTGACGGTGGAGGCGAATCCCGGCACCGCCGATCCGGACAAGCTGGCGGCGCTGAAGGAGGGCGGCGTCAACCGGCTCAGCTTCGGCGTTCAAGCGTTCGACGACGCGCTGCTCAAGGCGATCGGACGCATCCACGACACCGCCGACGTGTACCGCAGCATCGCATGGGCGCGCGAAGCCGGGTTTTCCAACTTGTCCATCGATCTGATGTTCGGGCTGCCGAATCAGACGCTGGATCATGTGCGCGACAGTGTGCGCAGGGCGCTGGAGCTCGATCTTCCGCACTATTCGCTGTACAGCTTGAAGATCGAGGAGCGCACGCTGTTTCACGCCATGTACGAGCGCAACGAGCTGCCGCTTCCCGATGAAGACACCGAGCTGGACATGTATACGCACATTATCCGCGAACTTCGCGCAAGCGGATATCGTCATTACGAAATCAGCAATTTCGCCAAACCGGGGTATGAAGGCAGGCACAACATCGCCTACTGGCGCAACGAAAGTTACTACGGCGTCGGAGCGGGCGCGCACGGATATGTGGACGGGATCAGACACGTGAATATCAAAGGCGTGCGGGAATACATCGCGGCGACCTCATCAGGCCGCCCCGTTCTGGAACGGCATCCGGTCGACGACCGGGAGGCGATGGAAGATTTCATGATGGTCGGGCTGCGTCTGCTCGACGGCGTGTCCGGCGCCGACTTTGCGGCGATGTTCGGGAAGGAAATGGAAGCGGTGTTCGGCCGGGAGTTGGCCGAGCTGCAGCGCAGGGGATTGCTGGAGAAGGCGAACGGCCGTTACCGTCTGACTTGGCAAGGGCTTCTGCTCGGCAACGAAGTGTTCGGGGAGTTCGTCGGCGTTTTGTGAGACGGGAGAAGTTGCAACCTAACGCAACTTCCGTAACGGAGTTCCGTTACCGGGAGTCCGGTTCCCTTGAAAATGAAAATGCGACATCGGGATAGCCCGGTCTTTTCATGAAAATCCATTGAATAAGTATGCCGTATCGTATATATTTATGCCATCATCGATATTTATGCCATCATTATCACAGACGCGGTGGGATTGAAAACATGGAAGTAGTGTGCAGAAAAGCGACCGAAGACGACGTCGAGGCGTTGTATGAACTGATCAACCAATATGCCGAACGCGGCATCATGCTGCCGAGATCGCGGGAAACGCTGCGCGAACAGGTGGAACACTTTGTGGTGGCCGAACACGAGGGAACGGTGATCGGGTGCGGCTCGCTGTGCCAGTTGGGCAGCGATCTGGTCGAGATCCGGTCGCTCGGCGTATCGGAAAACTATAAAGGCCGCGGCATCGGCAAGCTTCTCGTCTCCCGGCTGCTGGAAGAAGCCCGATCCCGCCGTTTTCCGAAAGTGATGGCGCTCACGTACGAAGCGGCGTTTTTTGAAAGCGTCGGCTTTTCCATCGTGCCCAAACACGTTTTTCCGGAAAAAGTGTGGCGCGACTGCGTTTCCTGCCACAAGCAGTACTGCTGCGACGAAATCGCCGTCATCAAACGTCTTGACACATGATGGCGCGGTGCGTTTTCGCGGCCGGTCGGCGTATTGGAAACTAGATAACGAAGCTGTTCATGGCTCGCCAGCGTCATAATACTTGATCTTGGCGTGATTCCATGGCCGATCAGCATCGGTTTGGGCCTGGGCAAACGCGCGGCACACTTGACAATGGCTCCGCTTTTTTGGTAATTTTGAATTATGCTTAGCACTCACCAATCGTGAGTGCTAACGGATGAGACGGCGGTTCCCGGAACGGTCAAATTGGGAGGGATGCCTCATGTTGACGGAACGTCAAAAGCTCATCCTTCACGCCATTATTGAAGATTATATCAAATCCGCGGAACCGGTCGGATCGAGAACGATTTCCAAACGGGCGGATATCGGATTCAGTCCGGCCACGATCCGCAATGAGATGTCCGATTTGGAAGATCTCGGCTACTTGGAGCAGCCGCATACGTCTGCCGGACGAATTCCTTCCAATAAGGGCTACCGATATTATGTCGATCATCTCGTCCAGAGACATTTTCCTCTGGAAGAACTTCAGCTTGCGAAGAAGTTTTTCGCGGAACGCATCCAGCATACCGAACAGATCATGCAGCAGGCGGCGTCGATTTTGTCGGGGCTGACCAATTATACCGCCATCGCATTGGGAGCCGACGCGTTCAACAATTCGCTGAAGCATATCCAGCTGATTCCGCTCAATGACGAAGCGGCGGTGGCGATCATCGTGACCGACCGCGGCCACGTGGAAAGCAAGATGGTGTCGATTCCCGACGACGTGCCGATGAACGAGCTGGAACGTTTCGTCAACTTTCTGAACGACAAGCTGCAGGGCGTTCCGCTGGTGAAGCTGCGCTCCAGGCTGTATAACGAAATCGGCAGCGAACTGGAGAAACACGTTTCCCGCTATCAGGAACTGCTGCAGATGATCGAACAGGTGCTCGAAACGAGCCAGGAAGAGAAGCTGTACCTGAGCGGCATGACCAACATGCTCAGCCAGCCGGAATTCCGCGACGTCGAAAAGGCGAAGACGATCCTGGATTTGTTCGACGAGTCGGTGACGCTCGCCCGCATGTTTGCCCGGCATCCCGTGGGCATTCAGGTGCGCATCGGCACCGAAAATACGCTGGAAGCGATGCAGAACTGCAGCCTGGTCACGGCTTCGTACACCGTGGACGGGCAGCTGATCGGCACAATCGGCGTCCTCGGTCCGACGCGCATGGAATACGCGAAAGTCATCGGACTGCTCGAAATGTTGAAGACGGAAATGGGCAACCTCATTTCCAAATGGTACAAATAAGCCCGGAAGCGCGCGTTGCGGGCGCCGGCCGGACTTAAACTCGAAGCGGAAGGACGGGACGGGGACCAGGCGCGGTCCCTACATTCCCGTCTTTCGGATGTCTCGGGAGCTTTTCGACATTTCGCGCGGACGGCGCCGGCGCAGTCGGATAAGAAGCCGGACCGCCCGCCGACAGCATTGCAAGGGGGTGAAACGCACCGTGCGAGAGCACACGGAACCGAAAGAAACATCGCACGAAGAGCAAGAAGCCGCGGCGGAGCAGCCGAAGGAGCAAGAGGTACGGGAGGAACCGCAAGCATCCTCACCGGCGGAAGACGCGGCCGATGAGGCCGGGGCGGCCGGAGCGGACCGTACGGACGCGGAATCTTCCGCAGAGCCGTCTTCGGAAAGCGGCGAGGGAGACGCCGCCGAGGCGGGAGCGCAAGAACAGGAAGCCGTTCTCGCGGAAATCGAGGCGCTGCGCCGGCAGGCGGAGGAAACGCATCAACGCATGCTGAGGGTGCAGGCGGATTTTGACAATTTCCGGCGCCGCACGCGGCAGGAGAAGGAAGAAATGGCCAAATACGCCTCCCTGACGCTGATTACCCAACTGCTTCCCGTTTTGGACAATTTCGAGAGGGCCATGGCCGCGAGCCGGCAGAGCGACGATGTGGAAGCGCTGGCCAAAGGCATCGAAATGGTTTACCGTCAGCTGTTCCAAGTGCTGGAACAGGAAGGGCTGAAACCGATCGAAGCGGTGGGGCAGCCGTTCAATCCGGAATTCCACGAAGCGGTCATGCGCGAGGATTCCGGGGAGCATGGCGAAGACACCGTCATCGAAGAACTGCAAAAAGGGTACATGTTGAAAGATAAGGTGATTCGTCCTTCCATGGTGAAGGTCAGTTCTTGATACGCACCAAATTTTCGAGGAGGGCTCAACCAAGTATGAGCAAAGTGATCGGCATCGACCTGGGAACGACCAACTCCTGCGTCGCCGTAATGGAAGGCGGGGAAGCGGTCGTCATTCCCAACGCGGAAGGGAACCGGACGACGCCTTCGGTCGTCGGCTTCAAAAAAGACGGCGAACGCATCGTCGGCGAAACCGCCAAACGCCAGGCGATCACCAACCCCGACCGCACGATTTTGTCCATCAAGCGGCATATGGGGACCAATCATAAAGTTTCGATCGACGGCAAGGAATATACGCCGCAGGAAATTTCCGCAATGATCCTGCAAAAGCTGAAAGCGGACGCCGAGGCGTATCTCGGCACGAAGGTGACGCAAGCGGTCATCACCGTCCCCGCCTACTTCAACGACAGCCAGCGCCAGGCGACGAAAGACGCGGGCAAAATCGCCGGTCTCGAAGTGCTGCGCATCGTCAACGAACCGACGGCGGCGGCGCTCGCCTACGGCCTTGACAAGGAAGAGGACCAGACGATTCTCGTCTATGACCTGGGCGGCGGCACGTTCGACGTGTCGATTCTGGAACTCGGCGACGGCATCTTCGAAGTGAAGGCGACGAGCGGCGACAACAGGCTGGGCGGCGACGATTTCGACCAGGTCATCATCGACTATCTCGCGGACGAGTTTCAGAAAGAACACGGCATCGATCTGCGCAAAGACCGCGCGGCGGTGCAGCGGCTGAAGGATGCGGCGGAAAAGGCGAAAAAGGAACTTTCCGGCGTGCTGACGACGACGATTTCCCTGCCGTTCATCACCGTCGTCGATGGTGTGCCGCAGCACTTGGAAGTGAATTTGACCCGCGCCAAATTCGAGGAACTGTCCGCTCATCTGGTGGAGCGGACGATGGGACCGACGCGGCAGGCGCTGGCGGATGCGGGACTTACGCCCGATCAGATCGACAAGGTCGTCCTCGTCGGCGGTTCGACGCGCATTCCGGCCGTTCAGGAAGCGGTCCGGAAGCTGATCGGCAAGGAACCGCACAAAGGCGTCAATCCGGACGAAGTCGTCGCGCTCGGGGCGGCGATCCAAGCCGGCGTGCTGACCGGCGACGTGAAAGACGTCGTGCTGCTTGACGTCACGCCGCTGTCGCTCGGCATCGAAACCGCCGGCGGCGTCTTCACCAAGATGATCGAGCGCAATACGACGATTCCGACCAGCAAATCGCAAATTTTCTCGACGTTTTCGGACAACCAGACGAGCGTGGAAATTCACGTGCTGCAGGGCGAGCGCGCCATGGCCGCCGACAACAAGACGCTCGGGCGCTTCATTCTCAGCGACATTCCCCCGGCGCCGCGCGGCGTACCGCAAATTGAGGTCACGTTCGACATCGACGCCAACGGCATCGTGAACGTGTCAGCCGTGGACAAAGGCACGGGCCGCAGCCAGAAGATTACCATCACTTCCTCCAGCGGCCTGAGCGAGGAAGAAATCCAGCGCATGATGAAGGAAGCGGAAGCCCACGCCGAGGAAGACCGCAAGCGCAAAGAACTGGTGGAAGCGAAAAACGCGGCCGACCAACTCGTCTATACCGTGGAAAAAACGCTGAAGGATCTCGGCGACAAAGTGGAGCCGTCGGAAAGGGACCGCGCGAACGCCGCCAAGGACAAAGTCAAGGCCGCCATGGACAAAAACGACATCAACGAAATCAAGCAGGCGACCGAGGAACTGACCCAGGTTGTGCAGCAGCTGTCGGTGAAACTGTACCAAAACGTCCAGAACCAAGGGGCGGGAGGCGCACAGTCTCAGGAAGCGGGGCAGTCCGGAAACAGGGACAATGTCGTCGACGCGGATTACGAAGTGGTGGACGACAAGGACAAATCGTAAGCGCGGCCGTTCGGAGTGGAAGGTCAAAGTCAATCGCGTTGGCTTTGACTTTCCTTTTGCCGTGAAGATGGGAGTGTAACGATGAGCAAGCGCGACTACTACGAGGTTCTTGGCGTCAGCAAGGACGCTTCGTCCGAGGAAATCAAGAAGGCGTACCGGAAGCTCGCCCGCCAGTACCATCCCGATGTGAACAAGGCGCCGGACGCGGAGGAAAAATTCAAGGAAGTCAAGGAAGCCTACGAGGTGCTGAGCGACGAACAAAAGCGGGCGATGTACGACCGATACGGCCATATCGATCCCTCGCAGGGCGCCGGGGGCGGATTTGGCGGCGGCGGGTTCAGCGATTTCGGCGGCTTCGGCGACATTTTCGACATGTTTTTCGGCGGCGGACGCCGCAACCCGAACGCGCCGCAGCGCGGGTCCGACCTGCAGATGACGCTGGAAATCGAATTCAAGGAAGCGGTGTTCGGCAAGGAGACGGACATTCAGGTGCCCCGCACGGAACAATGCGACACGTGCCACGGCACGGGCGCGCGGCCGGGCACGCGGCCGGAAACGTGCTCCGTCTGCCGCGGCACGGGACAGCAGGAAATCGTGCAGAACACGCCGTTCGGGCGCATCGTCAACCGCAGAATCTGTTCGGCCTGCGGCGGCCGCGGCACGATCATACGGCAACCGTGCGGCACCTGCAGCGGCAGCGGCAAAGTGAAGCGCAGGCGCACGATTCACGTGAAAATTCCCGCCGGTGTCGACGACGGCGCCCAAATCCGCATTTCCGGAGAAGGGGAAGCCGGGTCGCGCGGCGGTCCCCCGGGCGATCTGTACATTCAAATCCGCGTGAAGCCCCACGAATTTTTTGACCGTGAAGGCGACGACATTTACTGCGAGGTGCCGTTGACGTTCACCCAGGCGGCGCTGGGCGACGAGATCGAAGTGCCGACGCTGAGAGAGCGGGTCAAGCTGAAAATACCGCCGGGCACGCAGACCGGAACGTATTTCCGCCTGCGCGGCAAAGGCGTGCCCCGTCTGCGCGGCATGGGGACCGGCGATCAGCACGTCAAAGTCGTCGTGGTGACGCCGACGAATCTCAGCGAGGAACAAAAACAGCTTTTGCGCGAATTTGCGCGCATCAGCGGCGAAGAAGTGCACCAGGAAACGCTGTTCGAGCGGATGAAGCGCGCGTTTCTCGGCGATTGAAGCCGGCGGGGCGCATCTTTCGCGCAGCGTCACCGGAATTCGGCCGTCGGCGGCAAACGTCCGACCTTGGACCGGATTCCGGTTTTTTGCTTTGGTGGGAGTCCGGCTTCTCCGAACCTGGATGACGACGCAAATCCGCCGTCGACAGGACCCGTTCAACCGCGCTTGCGCGCCGTGCGCATAAGCGGACGCCGGCCAAGGAAAACTACTATAAGTCGTTATGGCAGTCGGCCGATGCCGAAAAGATAAAGATCGGTTGAACGAGGGAGGACGCAAATGATGAAATCCGCGAAAAATCCCAAAACGCCGGGCGGTTCCGACGCGGGACGGCAGCGGGATTTGCCGGTGGCGCGTGCGGAAGACGTGGAGTTTTGCCGCGAACTCGCCGATGAGGACGATCTGGAGGCGATGGAGCGGGCGGCGAAGGCCGACATGCGGCAGACGAAAGGAGAATCCCAAGCCTGATGCCCTGCCGTCCGGCCTGATAGGAAACGGACCATCCCGGCCCATGCCGGTCATCCCGTACAGTCGCGGCCCATGCCGGAAAGGAGAACGACGATGGCGGAAAAAAATATTTTGGCCTATTTCCAATCGATCGAGGACGCGGAAGGGGCGCGGGCGAAACTGCAGGCGCTGCGCGCCGCCGATATTTCCATCGACCGCATCGGACGCTTTCCCGGGGAAGGCGTCGACCGCATCATGAATCCGATCACCGGGGATTTCCCGGGCATCGGCTACTTGACGCAGGATGCGAACTTCGCCGACAAATCGGCGGCCATCCTCGCGGCGGCGGATGTCACGGCGAGCGGAATGAGCGACGGCGGCCAGGACGCCGTGACGGGCAGGGACGTGCTGCTGACCGTTGTCATCGACGAGCAAAACGCGGATCAGGCGCTGCGCATCATCCGCGAAGCCGGCGGTCTTGTATGACAAGTATCCCCCGGTCCGATACGGGATTACGGGGGAGCGCGCAATCCTTCCCCTTTGCGGAAAAATGGCGGTCTTCGCGCAAAATGGCGGATGTGGCGGCGGTCTCACGGCCCTTTTTTGACGAAACAGATGTGAAAGATTTCGGGGGCGGATCAAGGAGTTCCGCCTTTCTTCATGTTCCCGTTTCTATTTTTATAGTATAATAGCAGCGAGTTTCCAAACGCGTCCGGAAGCCTCGGCCGGCGATGCTTCGGCCAAACCTATCCCGGCGGCGGATGACCCGGACGTTCCGGGTTCGCCGGGAAACCGGCGCCGGCTTTTCGAATCGAATGATCCAATGGAGGACAAATTCATGAAGTGGCACGAAATTGCCGTACATACGACGGAGGAAGCGTCGGAAATCATATCGCATTATTTTCATGAACTCGGCGCGGGCGGCGTCGCCATTGAGGAGTCGGACAAAGGCAAACCGCGCGACACCTCGCTCGGACAATGGTACGAGCTGCCGCTGAACGATCTGCCCGAGGGAACGGCGGTCATCCGCGGTTATTTTCCCGAAATGGAAGACGCCGCCGCGATCATGGCCAAACTGAAAGAGAAGGTGGCCGCGCTTGCCGGGCACGGCATCGACGCCGGAGAGCCGCGCTGGGACGTGCGGACCGTCGATGAGGAAGATTGGGCGAACGCCTGGAAATCGTATTACAAGCCGATCCGCGTTTCCGATCGCCTGACCGTCAAACCGACCTGGGAAGAGTATGAGCCTCGGGAAGGGGAATTGGTGATCGAGCTCGACCCGGGCATGGCGTTCGGCACGGGAACCCACGCGACGACCGCCCTCTGCCTCCGCGCGCTGGAACGCGTCGTGCGTGCGGGGGATCGCGTCATCGACGTCGGCACCGGTTCCGGCATCCTCGCCGTAGCCGCGGCGAAACTGGGCGCCGCCCGGGTGCTGGCGCTCGATCTCGACCCGGTCGCGGTGTCCAGCGCCTCCGACAACGTCCGCCTGAACGGGCTTGAGCAGCAGGTGACCGTCATGCAGAGCGACCTGCTCGGAGCCGTAGGAGCCGCATCGGACGTCGAACTGCCGGTGAACGTGGTGGTGGCCAACATTTTGGCGGAAATTATCGTCACCTTTGTCGACGATGTGCACCGGGTATTGACCGACGGCGGCTGGTACGTGGTGTCCGGCGTCATCGCCGCCAAGGAACGGGATGTGGCGGAATCGCTCGCGCGCGCGGGGTTCGCCGTGGAGCGCGTCGACCGGCAGGACGACTGGGTGGCGATCACGGCGAGGAAGCATGGAGGGTAACCGATGAATGAGCTGGACCGGCTGCTGGCGTTTCCCATACGGGACGTTCCGTACGTGTTCGCCGCGTTGCTGCTGGCTTTTGCCGTTCACGAATTCGCGCACGCCTGGACGGCGTGGAAATTTGGCGATCCGACGGCGCGCCGCCAAGGGCGGGTGACGCTGAATCCGCTGAAGCACCTGGACGTGTTCGGGACGCTTTTGATCTTTATCGCGGGGTTCGGCTGGGCGAAACCGGTGCCCGTCGACCGCTCTTTTTTTCGCCGTCCGCGCCTGATGGGCGTCGTCGTGTCGGCCGCGGGGCCGCTGTCCAACCTGCTGCTGGCGGCGGCGATCCTGTTTTTGCATTACGCCTTGGTGCGCGTCGGCGGTTACGACGCGATGTCCGCCGGCGTTTACGAGGTGCTCATCCGTTTTTTTGATTTGTCCGTGCGGCTGAATTTGCTTTTGTTCGTGTTTAATCTGATTCCGCTTCCGCCGCTGGACGGCTACCGCATCGTGAACGACGTGGCGCCGCCCGCCATGCGCCTGCGGATGAACCGGTTCGAGCCGTGGTCGATGCTCGTGTTTTTGCTGCTCGTGTTCATTCCGCCGCTGTACAGGATCACGATCGGACCGATTTTGTCGCTGGCGGGGAAGCTGTACATTTGGCTGAACGGCCTCATGATCGGCATTTTTACGTGAGCGATAGCCCCCGCGATCGCATGGACGGCAAGACGAAGCGCGCGGGATGGGAATTGGCGGCATCGCTGGCGTTCGCGGCGCAAACATTGTATGATTAGTGCGTAACGGATTTTGCAAGATTCGAGTGATTGGAATGCAGCGATATTTTGTCGAACCCGGTTCGATGCGGGGCGATACCGTCGTCCTGCGCGGCAGCGACGCGCATCATATCGCGCACGTGCTGCGCGGCCGCAAGGGCGACCGGCTCATCGTCAGCGACGGCCGCGAACGCGAAGTGCTGGCGGAAATTGCGGACATCGCCCACGGCGCGGTGGCCGTGTCCGTCCTCGAGGAGCTGGAGATGAACAACGAGCCCGCCGTCGACATCTGGATCGCGCAAAGTTTGCCGAAAGCGGACAAGATGGAAGCGGTCATCCAGAAATGTACGGAAATCGGCGCGGCGCGGTTGATTCCTTTCGTTTCCGCGCGAACCGTCGTACAGTACGACGCCAACAAAGAACAAAAAAGGCTGGAGCGCTGGCGCAAAATCGCCAAGGAGGCGGCGGAACAGGCGCACCGCAACCGCGTGCCCGAAGTGGAAGCGCCCGTCTCCTGGAAACGGCTGCTGGAACTCGTTTCCCGCGTGGAGAAAGCGTGGATTTGCTGCGAACGGGGGGCGGAGGACGGGCTGCGCAGCGCCCTCAGGCGGCACGCCGACCTCCTGCGGCCGCAAGGCGGCGTTCGCGGTCCGCTGATGGTGATGATCGGCCCCGAAGGGGGATACACCGAGGAGGAAATGGCGGAGGCGGAGCGCGCCGGATGCGGGCGGGTCAGCCTCGGGCCGCGCATTTTGCGCACCGAGACGGCGGGCATGGCCGCCTTGACCTGCATTTTGTACGAATACGGACAGATGGGGGGGTAAACGATGCCGACCGTGGCTTTTCATACATTGGGATGCAAAGTCAATTTTTACGACACCGAAGCGATTTGGCAGCTGTTCAAACAGGCCGGTTACGAACAGACCGACTTTGAAAACCCGGCCGACGTATACGTGATCAACACATGCAGCGTCACCAACACCGGCGACAAAAAGAGCCGGCAAATGATCCGGCGGGCGATTCGCCGCAATCCGGACGCGGTCGTCGCCGTCACCGGCTGTTACGCGCAGAAGGCGCCGATGGAAATTTTGTCGATCCCGGGGGTGGACATCGTCATCGGCACGCAGGGCCGCGACCAGATCATCCCGCTGGTGGAAAAAGTGCAGCGCGACCGCCGGCCGGTGAACGCGGTGCGCGACATCATGAAGACGAGGACGTTTGAAGAGCTCGATGTGCCGGGGTTTGCCGACCGGACGCGCGCCTTTTTGAAAATCCAGGAAGGCTGCAACAATTTCTGCACGTTTTGCATCATCCCCTGGACCCGCGGGCTGAGCCGCAGCCGCGATCCGCGCAGCGTGATCGAACAGGCGAAGAAGCTCGTCGACGCGGGATACAAGGAAATCGTGCTCACCGGCATTCATACCGGGGGATACGGCGACGACCTGGACAATTACAAGCTTCACGATCTGTTGCGCGATCTGGACCGCATCGACGGTTTGAAGCGAATCCGCATCAGCTCCATCGAAGCGAGCCAGGTTACGGATGATATGATCGAAGTGCTCCAATCTTCCGAGAAAATGTGCCGCCACCTGCACATTCCGCTGCAGGCCGGCGACGACGAAGTGCTGCGCCGCATGCGCCGCAAGTACACGACGGCCGAATACGCGCGCACGATCGAGAAGCTGCACCGCATCATGCCGGATGTCGCGATCACCACGGACGTCATTGTCGGATTTCCCGGCGAAACGGACGAAATGTTCCGCAGGGGATACGAATTTATGAAGCAAATGCAGTTTGCGGAAATGCACGTGTTTCCGTATTCCAAACGATCGGGAACGCCGGCGGCGCGCATGGAGGACCAGGTGGATGAAATGACGAAAAACGAGCGCGTGCACGAGCTGATCGATTTGTCCGAATCGATGCAGCTGGCGTTCGCGGAAACGCAGGTCGGCAAAGTGCTGGAAGTGATTCCCGAACGGGCGGCCAAAGACGGCAGCGGGCGAATCGCGGGCTACTCGGACAATTATTTGCAAATCTCCTTTGCGGGGGAAGAAGATTGGATCGGCTCGCTGTGCCGCGTGCGGGTAACGGAAGCCGGCGTCAACGAATGCCGGGGAGAACGGGTCGACACGCCGGAACCGGCGCGCGCCATCAGCTGACGCGGGGACAACCGCATACACGCTATGGTCTGCCGATGCATAATACGGCGGAATTCGGAGGGGCGACCGGTCGCTTGCCATCCGGCGCCCTCCGATCCTTTCGCTGCGGACGTACAGCCGTCTTCCCGGAAGACGGCGTTTTCCGTCGCCGGAAAAGAAACCGGAATGCATCGGCCTTTTTAAGTCGTCCGATGAGATGTCTCGTCCGGAGTGCACCGTACTTTTGAGGAGGGACCGGTAAATGAAAGAACTGTCGGCGGGCGGCGTCGTATACCGCAAAATATCGGGAAAGTTGGAAATTCAGCTGATCCAGGATCGATTCGGAAAAGTTTCGCTTCCCAAAGGCAAGATCGAGGACGGAGAAACGCTGGAACAGACGGCGCTGCGGGAAATCGAGGAAGAAACGGGCATCCGCGGCCGCATTGTCGCGCCGCTCGCCCGCATTTGCTACCAGTATGAGCTGCCTCACCAAGGCGTGGTGGACAAAGAAGTGCACTATTTTTTGGTGGAGGCGATCGATGGTGCGCTTGCGGCGCAGGTGGAGGAAATTAACGGCGTGGAATGGTGCGCTCCCCTGGACGCCTGGGACAAGCAGCGGAAAGACGGCTATGAAAACAACGATGTCGTGCTGCAAAAGGCGTTGAGCCAATTGGGTTATGAGGTGAGTGCGGAATGACGATCGCACGGGCGGCGGAACGGGACGGCATGGGCGGGGGGAACGAAAGATGACGGAAGCGCACATTCACCCCCTTGCCCGATACATAGACCATACGCTTTTGAAGCCGCAGACGCGCGGCCAGGAGATCGAACGGCTGTGCGGGGAGGCGCGGCGGTTCGGTTTTTACGGCGTTTGCGTCAACGGGCGGTGGGTGCCGCTGTGCCGGGAACTGCTCGCGGGAAGCGGCGTCGCGATCAGCGCCGTCGTCGGGTTTCCCCTCGGGGCGGCGCATCCGCTCGTCAAGGCGCTGGAAGCGGAGCGCGCGGTTCGCGACGGCGCCGGCGAAATCGACATGGTGATCTCGGTCGGCGATTTGCTCGACGGACAATGGCGCGCGGTCGAGGACGACATTCGCGGCGTCTGCGATGCGGTACGCGGCTCGGCGATCGTCAAGGTGATTTTGGAAACCGGACTGCTTGACGACGACCAAAAGCGGATCGCCTGCCGGCTGGCGGCGGAGGCGGGAGCGCATTTCGTCAAAACGTCCACCGGATTCGGACCCGGAGGCGCAACGGCGGATGACGTGCGGCTGATGAGAAGCTGCGTGCCTCCGGAGATGAAAGTGAAAGCGTCGGGAGGCATTCGCGACGCGGAAACCGCCCGCATCATGATCGAAGCCGGGGCCGACCGCCTCGGCACGAGTTCCGGCGTCGCCATCGTATCGGGAACGGCCGGCACGGCGGCCTATTGATCGCGTGAACCGGAACCGCCGACCGCCCCGTACGGCAAATGCCGCCGCACGGGGCGAGCAGCGTTGGACGATTATCGGCGGGGCTTTCCATGTCCGCGCTCATCGCGGAATAAGCGCGTATAGCAGATCGGCAGCGCGATCAGCGAACAAGCGACGTTAAATACGGTTTGCGCCCGCGCCAGCTGGCCGGCAGGATCGCCGCTCATCCATTCGGTGACGGTTTGCAGCACGGGAATCAGCGGGAAAAACAACATCGCCCCGCCGACGTTCAGCAGCACATGGGACCAGGCGACGAATTGTCCCGAGCGTCCGCCGCCGAGGCTGGCGATCAGCCCGGTGAAGCACGTGCCGATGTTGGCGCCGAGCACGATGGCGATGCCGAGGTCGACGGAGATGGCGTCGAGCGAGGCGAGCGCCATCGTCATCGCGATGGCGGCCGAACTGCTGTGGATGACGGCGGTGAGCACCGCCCCGGCGAGCACGCCCCACAGTCTGCTTTTTTGGGCATACTCCTGGAAGAGGTCCACCATTCCCCGCGCTTTCAGGGCGGGCACAATGGACTGCATCACCTCCACCCCCGCCAGCACGCAGGCAAAACCGCAAACCGCCAGCGACAAATACCGGACGGCGTACAGCGAACGGGAGACGGAACCCGCCGACGCGGCCCTCACCGCCTTGGCCGGGATGAGCCACGACGCGAGGGAGATGGAAGACGAAACAAAAAGTATCGGAACGGCCATATGAGTCAAGTTCAGCCCGATCAGTTCCGTCGTCAGACACGTGCCGATGTTGGTGCCCAAAATAATGCCGAGCGTTCGCGGAAACGTCAGCACGCCGGCGTTGACCAGCCCGATGGTGATGACCGTGATCGCGGTGCTGCTCTGCAAGAGCGCGGTCAGTCCGGTTCCGGCCAGCATGCCGCGCAGCGGTGTCGCGGTGAACCGTTCCAGCACGGATTGCAGATGAGCTCCCGCCCAGTAGTGCATGGCCAGTTCCATGACTTTCATGCCGAACATGAAGATGGCGAGACCGATGCCGAGCGGAATCATGATGTCGAGAACCATGGCGTCCTCCTTTTGCCGGCCGCCGGCGGACGGAAGAGGCGAAAGCGGCATGACGCGCGCGACTCGGCCGGGTGCCCGAATGCATCGCGATTGACCGCATCGTTCGGACATCGGGTCGGCCGCTTTCTCCTCCGGCAGACCGCGTTCCCTTGTCGCCGGAGGGCGGCGCACGCCATTGGCACGGCGGATCCAGCCCATGACCATGTAACTATGTATATGACCCGCGGCGGACGGGCATGACAAGCTGTGGCGGCAACATGCGGACCGTGCACACATTTGGAAATGGAAGGTGGCGCAAGTTGAAAACTTCCGTCTTTTTGCGAAAAGGAGCGCATACGAGGGTCGAATACGGCCATCCGTGGGTATTCGCCGGCGAAATCGAGCGAATGGAAGGAACCCCCGAGCCCGGCGCGCTCGTCGATGTGTTCCGGCACAGCGGAAAATATGTCGGAACCGGTACATACAGCCCCCATTCGCAAATCCGCGTGCGCATCGTATCCCGCACCCCCGTCGACCGGCTGGACAAATCTTTTTTTGTGCGCAGGTTCGAACAGTGCCGGAGATTCCGGGAGCGATGGCTGCCCGGCGCCGAGTCGTATCGCGCGGTTTACGGCGAAGCGGATTTTCTGCCCGGCCTCATCGTCGACAAATTCGCCAATGTCCTCGTCGTGCAGGTGCTGAGCATGGGCATGGAGGCGCACCGCGGCGAGATCGTCGAGGCGCTGGTCGAAGTGTTTCGGCCGGACGGCATTTATGAGCGCAGCGATGCGGGCGTCCGGCAGCTGGAAGGACTCGAGCTGAGATCCGGTCCGCTGTACGGGGAATGCCCGCGCTTCGTCGACATCGACGAAAACGGGCTGATCATCCGGGTCGACGTCGCGGAAGGCCAGAAAACGGGCTATTTTCTCGATCAGAGGGAAAATCGCGCGGCCATTGCGAAACTGATGACCGGCTGGGGAGCGAAGAGCGGCATTCGCCTGCAGCGGATGGAGACGGGCGGCGGCGTGCGCGAAGTGCCGGTAAACGCAAACGGCAAAATCGTCACCTACCCGTATTGGGACGGCGCCACCGTGCTGGAATGTTTTGCGCATACGGGAAGCTTCACGCTGCACGCTTGCCAATACGGCGCCAAAAAGGTGACCTGTCTGGACATTTCGGAACAGGCGATCGAGGTCGCCAAATACAATGTGGAGCGGAACGGTTTTCTCGACCGGGTGGAATTCGTCGTCGGCGACGCTTTCGAATATTTGCGCAAACACGCGGCGGGCCTGGAAGAGCGCCGTCTGCGCGCGCAGGCGGGCGTGCGCAAGATCGACACGTCCAAACCGCTGCCGAAAGAAGGCCGCAGCTGGGACGTCATCATTCTCGACCCGCCGGCGTTCGCCAAATCGAAATCGGCGGTGCCCGGCGCGCTGCGCGGATACAAGGACATCAACCTGCACGCGCTGAAATGCATCAATGACGGCGGATATTTGGTCACGGCCAGCTGCTCGTCCCATGTGCGCCCGGACATGTTTCTGGACACGATCCGCGAAGCCGCGCACGATGCGGGAAAAATTTTGCGGCTCGTGGATTTCCGCCACGCCGGCAAGGACCATCCGCACATTCTCGGCGTCGACGAAGGAAACTATTTGAAGTTCGCGATTTTTGAAGTGCGGAGCAGCCAAGAAACGTAGTGAAAGCGCCCGGTTGATCGCACCTGAAGCGGTCAACCGGGCGCGTCTTCATCCGTGCGGCGAGCCGGTACTTTCCGTCGCGCGAAACAATCGCCATTCGCCGTCGAAATCTTTGACCGGCTCCGCCCAGTCAGCCCCTTCCTCGTAAAGCGCGGGATAGGTTTCATGAATAATCTGAAGAACCGCGCCGATTTTTTTGGAAACGAGTATGTAATCCACTCCGTGCGCGTACGGATCCTTCAGCATTTCCGCAAAATTCCGGTCGTTGGTGACGACCCGCTGTTTCGGATAGCGCGAGTTCAAGAGCACGGAATAGGCGCTGTACGAATCGGTCAAAATGAGCGGTTTTTCCCCGGATTCCGCCTCCCGGATGAGCTCGTCGGCGTACCGCGACACTACCCGCGCGATGTTCAGGTCCTTGTATTCCGGCTTTCGTCGATGTGAAACAGTTCGTATTCGTCCGGCGAAAAAATTTCCCGGTAAAAACCGCGAGACAATACCGACGCCCTCAGCCGGTACGAGCGGTGTCGCCGCGGCAAGGGGCGCATCAGAACAATTGTTCTGTGATGGGCGATGCGATATAATGGGGGGAAGACAGGCCGAAGGTTGCCGTATCCGGGAGGAGGGAAGAATGTGTCGGTCCAGTTTGTGATCGGGAGAGCCGGAAGCGGCAAGAGCGCCTATTGTTTGGAGGACATCCGCCGCGAACTGCTGGCGGAGCCCGCCGGCGATCCGCTGGTGCTGCTCGTGCCGGAACAGGCTTCCTTCCAGGCCGAACACGCGTTGGTGACGACGCCGGGATTGGCGGGCATCGTTCGCGCCCAAGTGCTCAGTTTTCGGCGGCTGGCGTACCGCGTGCTGCAGGAGACGGGCGGACCGCACCGCCGGCCGATCGATGATATCGGCAAGAAGATGATGATCGCGCGCATTTTGGACGCGTGCAAAGAACAGCTGCGAATGTTCGGGTACGCCGCGGGACAGCAGGGGACGATCGAGTCCTTTTTGGAAATGATCAATGAATTGAAGCGCTGCGATCTTACGCCGGACAAGCTCGCGCTGCTGTTGGGAGGAATTTTTCAGGAGGGTACGGGGATTCCGTCCGCGGACCGGCGGCTCCACGACAAACTGCACGACCTTTTGATCGTTTACCGTCAATATGACGAGGCGCTGAACGCGCGCTATTTCGATGCGGAGGATATTCCCGCCGTCGTGGCGCGGCAGGCGGGGGCGTCGGACTTTTTGCGTCGCGCGCGCATCTGGATCGACGGATTTCACGGTTTTACCCCGCGGGAGCTGACCGTTCTCCGCGCCCTGATGCGGTATGCGCGGGAAGTGCGCATCGCCCTGTGTCTGGATCGTACATACGAAGCGTGGGAGGCGCCGAACGAGCTCGATTTGTTTTATCCGACGGCGATGACGATGGTTCGCCTGCTGCGGATCGCCGAGGAGGAAGGCGTCCAGGTGCTGGAGCCGATCGTGCTGCCGCCGCCGGAGGAGTCGCGTTTTCTCCGGCGGCCGATGCTTTCCCATCTGGAAAAACATTTGTTTCGTCCGAAACCCGCTGTATATAGCGGGGTAATCGCTTCATTTACGCGCGATCTTCGCCAAGGGCCGCTTGCCGGCGGGCGCGAAAGCGGCGATGCGCCGCATGGGCCGGCCGGCGCCGCCGCCAACGACGCGGAGAGCGCCGCCGAAGCAGCCGACAGCGTCGCTTACAATGCCGACAGTATGGGCGAGATCAAGATTTGCCGCGCGGTAAACCGCCGGGCGGAAATGGAGGGCGTCGCCCGCGAAATCGTGCGGTTGGCGCGGGAAGAAGGCTGCCGTTGGCGGGAGATCGCGGTGATGGTGCGCGACTTGGAAACGTATGCGGAGCCGCTCGCCAATGTGTTCGAATCGTACGGCATTCCGTTTTTCATGGACCACAAGCGCACGGTGACCCACCATCCGCTCGTGGAGCTGGTGCGCTCCGCCCTGGACGCCGTGACGGACGGCTGGAAATACGACAGCGTGTTCCGATTCGTCAAAACCGGTTTTTTGCTGCCGCCGGATGCGGAGCGGCATGACCGCTCCACCACGGGGCCGGCAGGAACGGACGCCATCGCGGCGGCTGCGCACGGCTCGGCACCGGGAGGCGCCGCCAACGCGGGACCCGGACCGGAAACGGAACAAGCCGCGGGGAATGAAGCGGGAACCTTTCCCGGATCGGCGCTGGACGAAGTCGCGGCGGCGGCGGACGGAACGGGACCGGCCGGCGCGCCGTATACGGGGGCCGGTTGGACGGAGGCGGATGCGGAGCCGATTGACCAGGCCGCGATGGATGAACTGGAAAATGCGGTGCTCGCATACGGGATCCAGGGCCGCCGCTGGAAGGAGCCGCTTCCTACGCTCGGATCGTATGATGCGGCCTTCGGGACCGATATCGGCGGGTTCGGCGGAAACGGCGGCGCGGCGGCCGCAACGGAGGCGGGAGACGTCGGCCTTGGCGGGAGCGGAACGAACGGCGCCGCCGGCGCGGCGGCGCGATACCGGCGGTTGGAAGCGGCCCGCCGGGCGGTCGTCCGCGCGCTGGAGCCGCTGGAGCGGCGCCTTGCCGCGGCGCATACGGTTCGCGATCACGTGGAGGCGCTGTACGCGCTGCTGGTCGATGTCGGGGCCGCGCGCCGGCTGGAACGTCTCGCCGAGCGTGCGCTGGACGAAGGAAATCCGGAAAAGGCCAGGGAACATACGCAAATATGGGGCCGGGTCATGGACGTTTTTGACCAGCTGGTGGAAATTTTGGGCGATCAGGAAACCGATCCGGAACGGTTTCAAAAGCTGATCGACGCCGGACTCGACAGCATCCGCCTCGGTCTGGTCCCGCCCTCGCTGGATCAGGTGCTCGTCGGCAGCATCGGCCGCACGCGGTCGGCGAACATCCGCTGCTGTTTTGTGCTCGGCGTCAACGACGGCGTGTTTCCGCAGGCGGTGAAGGAAGACGGCTGGTTGAGCGAACCGGAGCGCGAGCGGCTGATCGCGTCGGGCATCGAGCTCTCCCCCGGCAGCCGGCGCAAGCTGCTGGACGAGCAGTTTCTCATATACACGGCGCTCACTTCCCCCGAAGATCGGCTCTGGCTGAGTTTCCCGATCTCCGATGAAGAAGGGAAGCCGCTGTTGCCTTCGGAAATCATCCGCAGAGTCCGGAAAATGTTTCCCGGTTTGACGGAGACGTTTTTGTATCCCGATCCGCCGGCGGCGCTCGGGGAAACCGATCATCTGCCGTACATATCCAGGCCGGAGCAGGCGATGTCGCTATTGGCCGTCCAGCTCCGGCAGTGGCTCAGGGGCTTGGAAATTTCGCCGGTCTGGTGGGACGTTTACAACTGGGCCGCATCCGATCCCGGATGGCGCCCGCGCTGGCTCGGCATGCGGCGCGCGCTGTTTTACGCCAACGAGGCGCGCCCGCTGAGCCGGGAATCGAGCCTCGCGCTGTACGGCTCCCGCATTCGCGCGAGCGTGTCGCGGATGGAAACGTTCGCCTCGTGTCCGTTTTCGCATTTCGCCGCGTACGGGCTGAGGCTTGCGGAACGGCGCGTTTACCGGCTGGAAGCGCCGGATATCGGGCAGCTGTTCCATGCGGCGCTCGGCATGCTGCTGTTCAGGCTCGGGCAGGAGGAATCCGGCTTGGAACGCCTCACCGCCGAGGAACGGCGGGAACGGGCGGCGGCCATCGTCGACGAGCTGACGCCCGGCCTGCAGGGGCGCATTTTGCTCAGCACGCGGCGTTACGCGCATATCGCCCGCAAATTGAAACGGATCGTCGGACAAGCCGCGGTAATGCTGGGCGAACAGGCGCAGCGGGGACGTTTTGTGCCGGTCGGACTGGAAATGGCTTTCGGGGACGGCGGCGAGCTGCCTCCGCTGCGATTTCGGCTGGATAACGGCTGTGAAATGGAGATCGTCGGGCGCATCGACCGGGTGGACGCCGCGATGACGGACGACGGACTGCTCGTGCGCATTATCGATTACAAATCGAGCAGGACGACGTTGCGGCTGCCGGATGTGTTTTACGGATTGTCCCTGCAAATGCTCACCTACCTGGATGTTGTCCTTACCCATGCGGAGCGGTGGCTCGGCCGTCCGGCGAACCCGGCCGGCGTGCTGTATTTCCACGTGCATCAGCCGCTTCTGCAGAAGAAGAACGCCGTGCCGGAGCACGAAGCGGAGCGGGAACTGTTTCGGCGCTATCAGATGAAAGGTTGGGTGACCGCGGATCCGGAGGTCGTGCGCATGATGGACAGCGGATTGGAAAAGGGCCGCTCCGACATCATCCCGGTGGCGCTCAAGGCGGACGGCGAATTTTACAAGACGTCTTCCGTCATCACCGAAGAGCAGTGGCAGGCGCTGCGCGAGCACGTGCGCGCCACGATCCGGCGCATCGGCACCGACATTACGGACGGCAAGGTGTCCGTTTCCCCGTATCGGAAAGGAAACGCTTCGGCATGCGATTTTTGCCCGTATCGTCCCGTCTGCCAGTTTGATCCCGATGTGCCGGGAGGAGGATACGTGCAGCTGCAGGACAAGCCGCCGGAACAATGGTGGACGCTGATCGGCGGCCCGTCGGACCGGAAAGGAGCGGATACGGATGAGTGAGCGCGCGGCGACGGCGCACAACCGATGGACGATGCAGCAGTGGGAAGCGATCACCGCGCGCGGCCGCAATTTGCTCGTGGCCGCGGCGGCGGGATCGGGCAAGACCGCCGTTCTTGTCGAACGCATCATTCGGCTCATTTCGGAAGGGGAAGAGCCGCTCGACGTCGACCGGCTGCTCGTGGCGACGTTCACCAAGGCGGCCGCCGACGAAATGCGCGACCGCATCCGGGAAGCGCTGGAGAAAAAACTCGCGGAGCGTCCGGACTCCGAACATTTGCGCAGGCAGCTCGTCTATGTGCACCGCGCGTCGATCACGACGCTGCATTCGTTTTGTCTGGAAGTGATCCGCAGGCACGGGCAGTCGATTCATCTCGACGCCGACTGCCGCATCGCGTCGGAAGAGGAAATCGATTTGATCCGCCGCGACGTGCTGGAGGACGTGTTTGAACGGTACTACGCGGAGAGCGCGCCCGACAGCGCCTTCTGGCAGCTGGTCGACGCGTACGGCAGCGACCGGTCGGACGAGCCGCTGTTTGAGCTCGTGTCCAAAATCTACGACTTTTCCCGAAGTCATCCGTGGCCGGAACATTGGCTCGCCTCCGCGGCGCGCGCGTTTCATGTGCCCGAGGAAGGCCCGGCCGACGAGACGTCCATGCCCTGGCTTGCGTCGCTGCGCAGAGACGTGGCGGCGGAACTGAGCGGGGTGCTCGGGCTGTTGCGGGAAGCGCACGGTTTGTCATGCATGCCCGGCGGGCCCGCGCCGTACGCCGACAGCCTCGCGGCGGAAGCGCGCGCGGTGGAAGCGGCGGCGGCCGCGGCCCAAGCCGGCTCGTGGCCGGAACTGGCCGCGGCGGTGCAAGCGGTCGGATTCGGCAAATTGAAACCCGTGCGCGGAAACGAAGCGGACAAGCGGTTGAAGGAACGGGTGCAGGAGCTGCGCAAGCAGGCGAAGGAACGGTTCGAGGCGCTGCGGGAAGAGTGCTTCACGCGAAGCCCGGACGATTTTGCCGGCGAATTGCGGCGAATCGCGCCGCAGATCGACATGCTGGTTCGCCTCGTCGGCGATTTCGCCGATCGTTTTGCGGAGGTCAAACGTTCGAAGGGGCTGCTGGATTTTTCCGATCTCGAGCATTTGTGTCTGGCCATCCTGCTCGCGCCGGAATCCCGTCCCGGCCGCCCGGTGCCGTCCGAAGCGGCGCTGGAGTACCGGGAGCAGTTTGCGGAAGTGCTGATCGACGAATATCAGGACACCAACCTCGTACAGGAGACGATTATCGGGCTCATTTCCCGTCCCGGCGCGGGCAACCGTTTCATGGTCGGCGACGTGAAGCAGAGCATTTACCGGTTTCGGCTGGCGGATCCCGGTCTGTTTTTGCGCAAATATCAAACCTATGACGCAACGTTGGCGGGAGAAGGCGTCGGCACATCCGCGGTCGACGACGCGGCAGCATCGCCGAGCGAAGGCTTCGGGGCATCAACGGGCAAAGGAGCCGAAGCATCGCCGGGTGAAAGCGGGCGGCGCATCGATTTGGCGCACAATTTCCGCAGCCGTCCGGAAGTGCTGAACGCGGTCAACTTCGTCTTCCGGCAAATCATGACCGAAACCGTCGGCGAACTCGCATACGACGAGCGCGCCATGCTCGTCCACGGATTTCCGTATCCGGAGCCTTTGGCCCGCGGAGACGATCCGTTTGCCGTGGAAGTCATGCTTCTCGACCGCTCGGATGACGTGCATGCCCCGCAGGCGGACGAGGAAACGGCGGAGCCGCCCGCAGCGCCGGCGTCACCGCGGCCGGAGGAAGCTCCGGGAGGAGCGGGGGCGGAAGAATCGGATGCGGAACCGGACGATCCGGAAACGGTGCGGCTGGAAGCGCGCGCCATCGCGGCGAGGATCGGCGAGCTGATGGGCGCCTCAGTCGGCAGTCCGCTGCTCGTGTATGACAAAAAGTCGAGCGGCGTGCGCCCGCTGCGCTACGGAGACATCGTCATCCTGCTGCGGGCGGACAAGGATTGGGCGCCGCACATCATGGAAGAGCTGCGTTTGGCGGGCATTCCCGCCTCCGGGGAGTCCAGCGCCGGATATTTCGACGCCGTCGAAGTGGAAACCGTGCTGTCGCTTTTGCGCGTCATCGACAATCCCTATCAGGACATTCCGCTGGCGGCGGTTCTTCGTTCGCCGATGTTCCGTTTTTCGGAGGAAGATTTGGCGCGCATTCGCCTCTGCCTTCGCGGCGGACCTTATTACGAAGCCGTTCGGAACGCGGCGGCGGCAGCGGACGATGAATCGCTGCGGAAGCGCTGCGCCGATTTTTTGGCCCAACTGGAATTGTGGCGCATGGAAGCAAGGCACGGTTCGGTCGCCGATCTCATCTGGCGCGTGTACCGCATGACCGGCTATTTCGACATGGCGGGCGGCATGCCGAACGGGGCGAAACGGCAGGCCAATCTGCGCGCGTTATACGACCGGGCGAGGCAGTATGAGCGCACATCGTTCCGCGGTCTGTTCCGTTTTTTGCGTTTCATCGAACGCATGCGGGAGTCCGGCAAAGATCTCGGCGAAGCGGGGGCGGCGGGCGAAAGCGAGGATGTCGTGCGCATCATGTCCATCCACAAGAGCAAGGGGCTGGAGTTTCCGGTCGTGTTCGTCGCGGGGCTCGGCAAATCGTTCAACATGCAGGATCTGAACGGCGCCTTTTTGCTGCACAAAGAGCTTGGCTTCGGGCCGAAACTGGTGGAGGAAACGCTGCGGATCAGCTATCCGACGCTGCCCCATCTTGCGATTCGCAGACGGCTGCGTCTGGAGATGCTCGCGGAAGAAATGCGCATCCTGTACGTCGCCATGACCCGCGCGAGGGAAAAATTGATCCTGATCGCCACGTCGGCGAATCTCGCGAAGCAGGCCGAGTCGTGGTCGCAGGCCGCTTCGTGCCGGGAATGGGAACTGCCGGACGGGATGCTCGCGCGGGCGCGCAGCTATCTCGATTGGCTCGGTCCCGCGCTGTTTAGGCATCCGCAAGCCGCATCCATCCGGGCGATGGCCGGGTGGGAACATTACGATCCGCCCTCGTTCCTGGCGGAGGATTCGTCGCGCTGGAAGACGGGCGCCCTGCGGCGCGTGGAGGTCGCCGAAGCGGCGGCCGCCCGCGAAGCGAGGGACGAAACGATCATCCGCGCCATGTACCGCGGCGAGCCGGTGTTCCATCTGCACTCGCGATGGACGGACTTGATCGAACAGCGGCTGGAATGGGAATATCCCCACCGCCGTTCGTCGGAAATCGTGTCCAAGACGTCGGTGTCGGAACTGAAACGGAGATGGGAATTTCTCGCCGCGGAGGAAGAAGAATCGTCCGCTTCCGCCCCTTCCGCCTTACGGCTGTCCAAACCGCTGTTGCAGAGACCGGCGTTTCTTGAAGAGCGCGAAATGACGCCCGCGGAGCGCGGCACGCTGTACCACCTCGCCATGCAGCACCTGCCGGTCGGGCTCGAGGGAGATCCGGCGGTCATCGCCGCGGAGCTTTCGCGCCTCGCCGCGCGCGGCATTCTTCCCATAGACCGCTTGCAGGCGCTGGAGCCGGAAGTGCTGGCGCGTTTTTTCCGCACCGACTTGGCGAAGCGAATGGCCGCCTCCGCCAACGTCTGGCGGGAAGTGCCGTTCAGCTACGGGCTGCCCGCGGAGGCGCTGGATCCCGGCATGTCTATGCCGAAGGCGCCGGAAGACGGCACGGAAGCCGACCCGGGGGAAACGGTGCTCGTCCAGGGCGTCATCGACTGCGTGTTCGCCGAGGACGACGGGCTGGTGCTTCTCGACTACAAGACGGACGCGGTCCGGTCGGAAGCGGCGCTTGCCGGCATCCGCGACAGATACGCGCTGCAAATCGACGTGTATGCCCGGGCTTTGGCCGAGATTTGGCGCACTCCGGTGAAAGAAGCGCATTTGTTTTTGTTCGACACGGGCACGAGCATCCGCATGAAGTGACGGAAACGCGCCGGTTCAACATGGGGCTGTGCGGAGAGAATGCGCGGGTGCCCATCCCGTCTCGGAATTTGGATCATTTTGGTCAAAAAAAGGAGGAAGCGCGGCCGATGCGCATTTTACATACGGCGGATTGGCATTTGGGCCGCACGCTGGAAGGGCGAAGCCGGATGGCGGAACAGGAGTCGCTGGTGGACGAACTTGCGCGACTCGTCGATGAGGAGCGCATCGATCTCGTGCTGATCGCCGGCGACGTGTACGATTCCGTCAATCCGCCGGCGGCGGCGGAGCAGCTGTTTTATGAAGCGCTGACCCGGCTCGGGGCGGACGGCCGGAGGCCGGTGGCGGTCATCGCGGGCAACCACGACCATCCGGATCGCGTGACGGCGGCCCTGCCGCTGGCGTCGAGGCAAAGCATCCGGATGGTCGGGCTGCCGACGGCGGAAACGCTGTCGATTCCGGTGCCCTCGGCCGGCCAAACCGCACGCTTGTACGCGCTGCCGTATCCGTCCGAAGCGCGGCTGAACACCGTCCTCGCCGAACAGGCGGACGAACGGCTGCTGCAGCAGGCGTACTCCGGCAAGATCGCGGCGCTGATCGAACGGCAGCGCGCGTCTTTCGGCAGCGATACGGTCAATTTGATCATGAGCCACCTGTACGTGGCGGGCGGCCGGGAATCGGAATCGGAACGGCCGATCCAGGTCGGCGGCGCCTACACCGTCGAAGCCGCCGTTTTCTCCACGGCGGCGCAGTATGCTGCGCTCGGCCATCTGCACCGGGCGCAGACGATTCGCGCGCCGATTCCCGTCCGGTACTGCGGATCGCCGATCGCCTTCAGCTTTTCCGAGGCGGGACAGGCGAAATCGGTTACCGTTGTCGACGTCAATCCGGGAGAGCCCGCGCGGTGGACGGAAATTCCGTTGTCCAGCGGCCGGCCGCTCGTGCGCTGGCACGCGGCGGGTGGAATCGCGGAAGTGGAACGGTGGGTGGCGGAAGGCAGAGACTCGAGCGCGTGGATCGAACTTCACCTGCACGTTTCGGATGCGCTGTCCATGGAAGACATTCACCGGCTGCGCCGCATGCACGGCGGAATCATCCACATTCGTCCCGTCTTTCCGGAACGGCAGAGGGAGACCAGGGTGTCGGATCGTTCCGGTCTGCCGATCGGGGAGCTGTTCAAGCAGTTTTACGCGAGACAAACCGGGGGAGCGGAACCGGAGCCGGAACTCGTATCGCTGTTTTTGGATTTGGTGAAGGACGACGATGCGTCCGGCGATGGGGGGGATGCGGCGTGAAGCCGATTCGGCTGAGTTTTGCGGGGCTGCAAAGTTACCGCGAGCGGCAGGAAATCGATTTTGTGCGGCTGTGCGAGGCGGGCGTGTTCGGCATTTTCGGTCCGACGGGCAGCGGCAAATCGACGATTCTCGACGCGATGACGCTCGCCTTGTACGGCAAAGTGGAACGGGCAACCGGCGGAACGCAGGGGATTATCAACCATGCGGAAAACAGCGTTGCCGTGTCGTTCACGTTCGAGCTTTCCGCCGCGGACGGCACGGAGCGCTACACCGTGGAGCGCCAGTACAAGCGTACCGGCGAAGCGACGATCGGCAATACGGTGTGCCGCCTCATCCGCCACGATCCGGCGGGAGACGAGGTGGTGGCGGACAAGCTGGGGGAGGTGAACGCGCGCATCGAGGGCATCCTCGGCTTGTCCATGCAGGATTTTACACGCGCGGTCGTGCTTCCCCAAGGCAAGTTCGCGGAATTTTTGTCCCTGACGGGAAAAGAACGGCGCAGCATGCTGCAGCGTCTGTTCGGTCTGGAAAAATACGGCGACGAGTTGATGGAAACGTTGTCCCGGCGAATGAAGGAAGCGGACGTCGCCCTGAAGCAGATCGTTTCCGAACAGCAGGGGCTGGGCGACGCGTCCGAGGACGCGCTCGCGGCGGCGGAGCAAGAGCTTGCCGCCGCCCGCGCGCGGCGGGAAGAGAGCCGCCGTCAGCTGGAACACACGGAACAAGAATACGCTCTTGCCCGGCAGTTGAAGGATCTGCTGTCGGAACGGCGCGAACTGGAGCGGCGGCTCGCGGAATGGAACCGTCAGGCGGAGGACATCGCGCGGATGGAGCAGGCCAAGGAGCGGGCGGGACGCGCGGCGACGGCGAAGCCGCTCTTGGAGCGTTGGGAGCAGGCGGAGGAGCGGCGCGCCGCCGCGGAAGCTTCGCTGCGCGAAGCGGAGGGCAGACGGGAAAGGGCCGCGATTTTCCTGGAGTCGGCCCGCGCGGAACGGGAACAGGCGGAGCGGGAGCTCATCGCCCGGGAAGCCGCGCTGGTCGCCGGCATCGAACAGCTTCGCCAGGCGCTGGAATGGGAAGACGAACTCGCGCAGCTGCGCGTAGGAGCGGGTGAAACGGATTTCCGCCTGGCGCAGTTGTCGCAGAGGATCGCCGACCTATCCGCGCAAATTCGCGAACGACACGAGCGGCGCGAGCGGGCGGCGGAGCAGCTGGAACGGTGGAAACGCGAACTGGCCGACTTGGAAGTGTCCGCCGACGTCCGCCGGATGCTGCGCGAAGCGGAAATCGACAGGCAAGAGCTGCTCTATGCGGCCAAAAGGCACGAGGAAGCGGAAGCGGAGTGGCACGGCCGGCGGCGCGAACTGGAGCGGATGTCCGTCCGGCTCGAGCAGCTCGATCACAAGCGACGGCAGCTTGCGTCCGAGGCGGAGCGGCATCTTGAGCGTCTGGCATCGCAGGCGGCGGAGCTTTCGGGGATGGAGAGGCTGCTGGACGGGTGGCTTCATCGCGCGCTGCCGGCCATGATCGACCGCATCCGGTCGGAGCGGATGGACGCCGAGCGCAGGAGGCTGGCCGCCGCGTTGTCGCGGCAGCTTCGCGAAGGCGAACCGTGCCCGGTGTGCGGTTCCACCGTTCATCCGCATAAAGCCGGGACCGACCGGCCGCACGCGGAACCGTCCGCCGGCGAACGATCGGCCGGCGATGACGCATGGGAGCTCGAATTGGAAAAGCTGGAGGCGTACAAGGAGACGGCTTCCCGATTGTGGCGGGAAGGCGGCAAACTTCGTTCCGAATGGGCGGCGGCGCTGGCCGGTTCCGCCGGCCTGCCGCCGTTCCTGGACGAAGCGGCGGCAAGCCGGGAGGACGCCTCCGGCGATGCGACCTTCAGCGAAGAGGCGCTGTCCGGCGCCGCCGCGCTGCTGAACCGGCTGAAAAGCGAAGGAGAACGGTGTCTCGCCGCATGGTTGGATGCGCATCGGCTCGCGCAGGAAGCGGAGCGGGAGTTCGGCGCGGCCGAGGCGGAAATCCGCCTGCTGCGCACGGCGGTGCGGCAGGCGGAAGGGAAGGCCGCCGAACGGAAGGAAGAGGCGGCAAGCCGGGAGCGGCAGTGGCGCGCCAAATACGCCTTCGAATCCATCGATCACTTCGAGCGGGAGCTGTCCGCGGTGGACGAAAAAGACCGCGCCGCGGAGAAGCTGAAACAGCGCCTGCGCGAAGGCGAAGCATGGCTGCGCCGGGAGTCGGAAAACACGGGCGAACTCGAAACACAGTTGGCGGATGCACAACGCCGGCGCGACCAGGCCGAGGCGGAGCGAAATGCGCTCGCCGGCCGGATCGCGGCATTGCACGACAAAGTCGTTCAGCGCACGCAGGGCCGGCCCGCCCGCGAATTGATCGAGCGTTCGGAGCAGGAGCTTCAACGCCTCCGTCAGCGTGTCGATCTGGCGGGGCAGCGGCTGCAGCAGGCGCAAGGGGAAGCGGATGCGGCGGCCGCCGCCGCCGGCGCCGCCCGGCAGGCGTTCGCCGGCGCGGAAGAAGCGCACCGCCTCGCCGCGGAACAATGGAACGACGCCCTTTGCACGTCCGGGTTCGCCGGGGCGGAGGAATTGAAAAGCGCGTTGGCGTCCGAAGACACGATCGACGCGTGGAACCGCCGCATTCTCGAATACCGGGAGACGAAGCAGCGGCTTGAATTGGAACTCCGCAAGCTGGATCGGCAAATCGGCGGACGGAACCAGACGGAGGAACAATGGACGGCGATGGAGGCGGCCCACACGGCCGCCAGGGAGGCCGCCGAATCGGCGCTGGCCGCGATGGCGAAGGCGGAGCGGCACGCGGAAGACGTGCGCGAACGGCATGTCCGGTGGCGGCGGCTGGAAGCCCGCCGGCAGGAGCTGGAAAAGCTCGTTTCCCGTCTGCACAAATTGCAGCACGTGTTTCGCGGCAACGCCTTCGTGGAATTTTTGGCCGAGGAGCAGCTGCTGCAGGTCAGTTTGGCCGCGTCGGAACGGCTCGCCTCGCTCACCCGCCGGTATGCGATTGAAGTCGATTCCTCCGGCGGGTTCGTCATCCGAGACGATGCGAACGGCGGCGTCAGGCGGCCGGTGTCCTCGCTTTCCGGCGGCGAAACGTTTCTCACCTCGCTGTCGCTGGCGCTCGCGCTGTCGGCGCAAATCCAGCTGCGCGGCAAATTTCCGCTCGAGTTTTTTTTCCTGGACGAAGGATTCGGCACCCTCGATCCGGAGCTGCTCGAGACGGTCGTCACCGCGCTGGAGCGGCTGCATATGGAGCGCATGACCGTCGGCGTGATCAGCCATGTGCCCGAGCTGCGGGCGCGGCTGCCGCGCAGACTGATCGTCGAACCCGCGGTGCCGGCGGGGGCGGGCAGCCGGGTGAGCATGGAGTCGCTGTAGTTTCAGCACGGCGGCTCTTTTTTTGTTCGGCAAGCCCGCGCCGCTTTTCACGCGTGAGGGAGGCCGGCGCAGGCGTTTTCTTGGCTTCTCATTCGACAACATTCTGTTCGGCCGACGGCCTGTGCTTGTTCTTGAACACGGTGCGGCGCTGCAACTGGGCACAGTTTGTCACGGACGACGCCGTCAGAGTGGCAAGCGTGCGGCCGCTGCAACTTCGGGGCATCCGGGCACGTCAATGTAGGTAAGACTTGCGACCTGCGGAAGACGGAGGGGTGCCGTTGAAAACGTCGCTGCGAATGTTGACGGCTTGCGCCTTCCTTGCGGCGCTGCTGTTCTACTACGGCTGCAGCGCCGCCCATGTATGGAAGGGGAATGGGACCGCGGACACGGACCGGGAAAACAGGAGCGTGGTGTTCGAAGCTTACGGCGTCCGTTTTCTGAATCCCTTTGACAAAAGAAGCGTCCGTTCCGGGCGAACGCTGAAAGCGGCGGAGGATCACAGCAATATTTATCTGGAAACGGAGACCGGACGGCTTATCGCCTTGCTGGACCGGAACCGGCGTCAACAGCGGAACGCCGAAGGGGAGGCGTCCGTAATGGATGCGGGAGGAAGCGAATCCGGCGGTTCCGGGAAAGTATACAATCCGATGCCCGTTCGGGGCGGTACGCAAATCGTGTTCGCCTATCGCGCCGAAGAAGGCGGCGTAAACGATCTGTACATCATGGATGCCGACGGCGGCGGGCTCAAGCTGTTGTTGGACGGGGAAAAATACGGCGACGCGCGGCTGATCGACACGCTCGGATCCACGGTGTACGCCGCGGGATTCGACCATTCGCTCATCGTCATCGACACCGTGACGCGGGAGACGAAAAAGTTCGCCGTGAACGGGCGCGTGGACGCCGTTTCCGAAGACGGCGTCCACGTGCTGTACCGGAGAGTGGAAGACGGTTACGTGTTGCCCGAATTGTGGATGTACGACCTTCGCGCCAACAAGTCCAAAGAAATCGGCCCACAGCCGGAGCGGTACTTTTTGGCCGAACGGCGATAACCGCCGGCCTCCGCTCCCGCCCATTTTCTTTTGCCGGGGTGGCAATGCGCCCACGGGTGAATATCATGGGTGTGGGAGGTGGGCTGATGATGCACAAACAAGAAGCGATGGAATTGTGCAAGAAACATCTGCATCGCTATGTGCTGGTTCATACGACGGACGGAAGATCCTATGACGGCATCGTCGAACATGTCGACGACGAACATGTGTATTTGGCCGTTCCCGTGGGAGAAGAGGCGGCGATGGGAGGTTACGGCGACGGCTTCGGTCCGGCTTGGGGTTATCCATATGCGCAATGGCCGTGGGGAGCCAATGCGAACGCCCCCGCGCATTGGTGGGGGCCCAACATGCCTGCGCCCGCGCCTTGGGGAGCCAACGCGAACGCCCCCCTTCATTGGGACGCCAACATGAATGCCCCCGTTACGTACGCGGCCGAGGCGAACATCGGGCCGACATCGGTCGGTCCCGCGCAGGAGGCCTGGCCGAATGAGACGGCGGCGTCGCCCGCGACGGCGAATGTCAACGTCCCCGGCTACGGGATGGAGTACCGTCCGGACGGTTTCGGCTACGGATTCGGTTCCCCCGGTTTCGGCGGGTTCGGTTATCCCGGTTTCGGTTACGGATTCGGTGCTCCGTTTTATGGCGCTCCGTTCTTCGGGCCGCGCCGCAGGTTCCGGAGGGTGATTTTGCCGCTGGCCGCGCTGACGGCGCTGTCGCTTTTGCCCTACTATTGAATCGATCGTTCTTCGTTTCGAACGGCTATTCACGGCATTCGGCGTGAGTAGCTTTTTTGTTTTGGTGAAACGATTCACAATTTCCCAGCCACAAGACTGCTCTTTCTCCGCGACGGCGAACATCTGCGGCGACGGCCGCCCAAGCGGCGCAACCGACCTTGTTCGGAAGCTTGTCCGCGCCGTCCGGCTTGCGGACCAAAATTTCGAAAAATGCGTCTTTACAAAAAACGTACACAGATGGTAATATTTTTATAGAAACGTTTCGACAATTCCCTTGCTGCAAGCGATTTCAATTCAATCTCCTCTGCGTTTACAGCAAGGCATGTGCCTTATTTTTCCTTTGCAAATCAAGGTAAAGCCCGGCTCGTTCAAGGAGTCCGCATTGGAACCAAAGGATTGAAACCTTTCGTTCCCGGACGGTTGGCTGATCGGGACACGGGGAAAACGAATCGGAAAGGAGATCGCCCGACATGAGACTTTCCATTGCTTCGTATTCCTTCCACGGCATGCTCCAGGAAGGCAAAATCGATGTGTTCGGCTATCTGGAAAGTTTGAAGTACCGTTATCACGTGGACGGCGCGGACATTTGGAATCATATGCTCGCTTCCTATGAAGACGATTATTTGCGAAAAGTGAAGGAGGCGATGGACGACCGGGGCCTGCATCTCGCCAACCTGTGCGTGGACGGGGCGCATGTGTGGGAGGCCGATCCGGAGCTCAGGGAGCGCAATTACCGGTTTGCGCTGGAAAACTTGCGGGCGGCGGAAACGCTCGGCGCGGAGACGGTGCGGATCGACATGGGCGGCACGGAATTGGAGATGACCGACGAACAGTTTGAATACACCGTCATGCGGTATCGCGAATACGCCAAACGCGCGGAAGAAAACGGATACAAAATCGGTCCGGAAAATCACTGGGGCACGTCGCGTTCGCCGGCCAACATCCGCAAGCTGGTCGAGGCGGTGGACAGTCCGGCGTTCGGGATTTTGCTGCATATGGAAAACTGGGACGAGGACAAGGAAAACGGCGACAAGCTGTGCGCGAAATACGCGTTCCACACCCATTTTCCCGCGTGGGTGCTGCCGCGCTACGAGCAAAAAATCGACTGGCTGGCGGAAGCGGGGTACACCGGTCACCTGAGCGTGGAACACCATTCCGGCGTCAACGAGTACGTGGAAGTGGAAGTGCAGCTCGCCCACATCCGCAGCATTCTGGCCAAGCGAAAGCGCCAACATCAGTGACGGAGGGGATCCGGATGGAGAAAATCAGGGTGGGGATTATCGGCGTCGGTCTGATCGGAAAGCAGCACTTGGAAAACTATGAGCGCATCGACGGCGTCGACGTGATCGCGGCGGCGGACATCGATGAAGCCGAGTTGAACAGGGTGGCGGAGAGGTTCGGCATCCCCCATACATATACGGATTTCCGGCAGCTTTTGGCGCGCGACGATATTGACGCGGTGGACGTGTGCCTGCACAACAACTTCCACGCCCCGGTCACCATTGAGGCGCTGCGCGCAGGAAAGCACGTGTACTGCGAGAAGCCGATCGCCGGGTCGTACGCCGACGGCAAATCCATGCTCGACGCCGCGAAGGAGTGCGGCCGCAAGCTGCACATTCAGCTCAGCTTTTTGTATTCGAAAGAAACCAAAGCGGCCAAAGCGCTGATCGACGCCGGCCAGCTCGGCAAAATATTCCATGTTCGTTCCACCGGATACCGCCGCCGCGGACGTCCGTACGTGGACGGGTATGGAACGCCGTATTTCACCCGCAAGGAAACGGCCGGGGGAGGCGCCTTGTTCGACATGGGCGTCTACCGCATTTCGCAGCTGCTTTATTTGCTCGGCAATCCGGAAGTGACGACGATCACCGGAAAAACGTATCAGGAAATGGATATCGACGAGCGCCGCCGGCAAATTTCCCGGTTCGACGTGGAAGAACTGGGCGTCGGGTTCGTGCGGTTTGCCGGCGGTTTAACGATGGATATCATCGAATCGTGGGCGGTGCACCTGAACGCGTTCGAAGGAAGCAGCATCATCGGCTCGCAAGGCGGCATCCGGCTCCCGGGATACGCCGACGGCCGGCTGACGCCGCTGACCTATCACACCAACTTGTGCGACATGGAAATGGACAGCACCTTCAACCTGGACGCGATGGATTACCGATGGCGCAATCTGCGCGACAATATGGACGCCTACGATTCATCCCAGCATCACTGGATCGCGGCGCTGCAGGGAAGAGTCGAACTGCTGCCGACCGCGGACATCGCGCTGCGCACCATGCTGATCAGCGAAGGGATTTACCTTTCGGACCGGCTCGGCAGGGAAGTGACGGCGGACGAAGTCGTGTCCATGTCCGTATCGCAGGCGGTGCCGCTGTAACCGGAACTTGGGGTATCGAACCGGACGAATGCTTGGTGCCTTCTTTTTGTCCCTTTGATGAAACGTTTCGACATCTTCCCGTTTTTTCGCCGTTTTTCCAGAAACTTGCGGCTTGGAGGTGATGGCGAGGAAAGGGCTTACAATACCGTATGGATCCATTTGGCGAGCTCATCGTGGTTTTCGCCACCGCCCGCGAACAACGCGGGTACCGAAAGTGAAACGATACAATGAAGGAGTTCGATGTGAAGATGAGAAAATCGCTCGCATTGCTGCTGGCTTTAGTATTGAGCCTGTCCATGGCATTGGCTGCTTGCGGGGGGTCCGACAGCAACAAAGGAGCAAACAACAGTTCCGGCAACAATTCGTCCGGCAACACATCCAACGATTCCGGCAATACGGGCGGCTCGGGCGGCAACAATGCCGGAGGGAACAACGGCGGAAGTTCCGGCGGAAACAGCGGCGCGAAAGAACAGGTCACGATCAAATGGGCGACCTGGATGGGACAGGAGGACGTCGATCGCATCATCAACGCGTTTGAAGCGACGCATCCGCATATCAAGGTGGAAAAAGATCCGTCCGTCGACTGGCCGTGGAACGAAAAACTGGCCGCCGTCGCGGCCGCCGGCGAACTGCCCGACGTGATGTGGACCTTCGGCGTGCCGGTCGCCGCCGCCAACGGCTGGTTGGAAGATTTGACGCCGTTTCTGCAAAACGATCCGGAGTATCAGGAAGGCAAAACGTTCAAAAACCTCGACGCGACCGCCAACTATTTCGACAAGCAGTACGCGCTGCCCCATTCGCTCTTGATGTTCGCGATGTTCCTGAATCTCGACTTGTTCGAACAGGAAAACGTGCCGGTGCCGCCGGTGAACTGGACCGTCGACGACATGCGCAACGCGGCGATCAAACTGACCAAGTACAACGACCACCAGTTCGGGCTGGCCAATATCAAGGGCATGCGCGAAACGCTGTCGGCGTCGTTCGATCCGAATTTGCAGTGGAATACGTGGGACGGCGAAAAATTCAACTTTACCGGACCGGCGTTCAAGGAAACCTATGACTATATCAACGGACTGCTGTATACCGACAAAGTGTCCCTGGACACGACCACGCCGGAAGAAAGGGAACAATGGTACGGCAAGGACGCCTGGCCGTGGATGCTCGGCAAGGTGGCGATGCAGTACGACGGCTTCTGGATTATTCCGGGCAACATCGAAAACGCCAACTTCAAATGGGATGTCCGGCCGCTCCCCGCGGCGAAAGGCCAGCGGGTTCCGCTGATCACGGACTACGTCGGCATTTCCAAAACGTCCAAACACAAAGAGGAAGCGTTTGAATTCGTCAAATGGCTGACGTACTCCAAAGAGGGCTGGATGGAACGCATGAAGCCCGAATGGCCGCTCTCCACGATCCCGTTGATCAATGACGAGGACGTCTGGAACGCGTACCTGGGCAGGGAGGATATGCCTCCGGGCCTGCGCGACCTGATCAACATGATTCCCGACGGGTTCGTCGATCTGATCAAGTGGCTGCCCGGATATTTGGACGCCATCAACATCTACGGAGAAACGTTTGCCAAGATCGACGAAGGTTCGGTGAAACTGGAAGACGTCGCGGCGGATATGGAAAAACGGATGAACGAAGCGTACCGCACGGCGGTCGCACAGCTGCAAAACGCGAATTAAGGCGGCTGATTGCCAAGGTTCTCTCCCCGCGGCCAGGGGAGAGAACCGTTATTTTCACCGCCGCGAATCGGGCAGGGGGAGAGAGTCGCCATGAAACGGAAAACGACAGCGGTCATTCTTGTCATGAGTCTTTGGCTCTCCGTATTCGGCGCGCACGTTTCGTCGGCCGACGAGGACGGCGCGCCGAACAGCACGCGGCAGCTGCTGGATTCGCTGTTTAACGGCGGGGGCAAGGGCAAGGCCGATGAACGGAATGAGGATGGCGGGACGTCGGAGGAAACGGACGACGGCGGCGTCATCGGACGCAGTGTGGTCGAGGATTCCTACGCGCAGGTAACGGAGCGGTGGGAGAAGGAAGGCGTGCAAGACGCCCCGCCGTTCCGCACGGTCATTCGTCCCGCGCAAATGGCCGCCGGTTCGAAGAACGCCAAACTGGTTCCCGCGGCGGAATCGCAAAACTACGGCGAAGAGGTGCTGCTGTGGGACGGGGCGGACCAGGAAATCCGGTTTACGGTCCGTGTTCCCGCCGACGGCTTGTACCGGATCGCGATCGATTACTACACGATTCCCGGCAAAATTACCCCGGTGGAAAGAGGCATCCAAATCAACGGCAAGTTTCCGTACTTTGAAGCGCGCAGAATCGTGTTTCCGCGCCTTTGGAAAGACGCGTCCGAACAGTTTCAGCGCGACGAACTCGGCAACGACGTGTTTGCGGAACAGAAGGAAGAAGCCGCCTGGCAGAGCGCGCCGTTGATGGACGCCAGCCACCTGCATGACGAACCGTTGAAATTTTATTTGCGCAAAGGCGAAAACCGCATCACCCTGCTCTATGTGCGCGAGGCGATGCTGCTCGGCGGCATCACCGTCATGTCGCCGGAAAGCGTTCCGGCGTACGAAGAATATTTGGTCGAGCACGGGGGTGATGTTCCCGAGGTCGGAAGCGTGCTCGACATCTATGAAGCGGAACATCCGCATGCAAAGTCCGATTCGTATATTCAGGCGGTGGCGAGCGGCGATATCAACGTCACGCCGTACCGGAACTCCCTCATATCCTTAAACACGCTCGGCGCGGACAGTTGGAAACACGGAGGGCAGAGCGTCACCTGGAAAATCCGGACGGAAAAAGCCGGCTATTATCACATCGCCTTCAAATATACCCAGTATTTCAAAAACAACATGCCCGTCTTTCGCAAAGTGATGATTGACGGGGAAGTGCCGTTCGCCGAAATGACCGCCGTCGCGTTCCCGTTCGCGCCGGACTGGAGCAATCTCGTGCTCGCCGGCGCGGACGGAAAACCGTACGCGTTTTATTTCGGCGAAGGGGAGCACACGATTACGCTCGTCGCCAATCCGGCCCCTTACCAACCGGTGATCCGCACGGTGAAGGAAGTCATGGACGACCTCAACCGGCTCTATCTCGAAATCCAAATGGCGACGGGCAACACGCAGGACGTGAACCGCGACTGGGACATCCTCGAACAGATGCCGGACATCGTCGAACGGCTGTACGGGCTCGCCGCGCGGCTGCGCGAGGGATACGATCATTTGCGGGAACTCGCCGGAAGGGATCCCGACGAAGCCCGAAACTTGGCGGTCGCCGCGGATCAGCTGGAACGGCTTGCCCGCAATCCGGACGCGATCCCGTACCGGTTCAAGCAAATTTCCGAAGGCGCCGGATCGATTCGGCAGAAACTGGGCGATCTGCTGCTGATGCTGCCGCAGCAGCCTTTGCAGCTGGACAAATTTTACGTTTACGCCGATGCGGAGCTGCCGAGGGCGAGGGCGAGCTGGTGGCAAAAAATCGTCGCCGTCGTGCGCACATTTTTCACCTCCTTCACGAAAGATTACTCGCAGATCAGTCCGGCGGACGACGATGCGCTGCGCATTTGGGTCAACCGGCCGCGCCAGTACGTGATGATGATGCAGCAGCTCGCCAACCGGGAATTTACGGCGCGGACCGGCATCAAAGTGTCGCTGTCGATCATGCCGAACGAACAAAAACTGATCCTGGCCAACGCTTCCGGGGAATCGCCCGACGCCGCCCTCGGTGTTTCCGAAAAGTTCCCTTACGAGCTGGCGCTGCGCGGCGCGCTCGCCGATCTCCGGCAGTTTGACGGGTTTCCTGAAGTGCTCGCCCGGTTCGCGCCGGGGGCGATGCTGCCCTTCGTGTTCGACGGAGGGGTGTACGCGCTGCCGGAAACGCAAAATTTTTGGGTGCTGTATTACCGCAAGGACATTTTGGACGCGATCGGGCTGGAAGCGCCGCAAACGTGGGACGACGTGCTGAACATTTTGCCGGATTTGCAGCGTTACGGCATGAACGTGTACGTGCCGATCGCCGATGTGAGCGCGCTGAAATCGTTCAGCCTGACCGCGCCGTTCATCTATCAGTTCGGCGGGGAACTGTTCGCGGAAGACGGCACGAGAACGGCGGTCGACAGCGAACGGGCGCTGGAAGGGTTCAAGTGGATGACGAGCATTTTCACGGTGTACAACATGCCGCTGCAGGTCGCCAACTTTTACAACCATTTCCGCAACGGCACGCTGCCGGTCGGCATTTCCAACTACAACACCTACGTCGAACTGACGACGGCCGCCCCGGAGCTGGCCGGATGGTGGAAAATCGCGCCGTATCCCGGCGTGAAAAGCGAAGACGGCAGCATCGTCCGGTGGGCGCCGGGCTCCGGCCAGAGCGTCATCCTGTTCAAAAACAGCGACAAGCAGCAAGAGGCGTGGGAATTTTTGCGTTGGTGGACGTCGGCCGAAGTGCAGGCCGAGTTCGGCAATTTGGTGGAAACGGTCTACGGTCCGACGTATCGCTGGAACACCGCCAATCTGGAGGCGTTCCGCCAGCTTCCATGGCCGGAAGAAGACATGGAGGTCATTCTGGAACAGTGGCGGTGGCTGAAAGACGTGCCGCACGTTCCCGGCGATTACATGCTGGACCGTGAGCTGAGCAACGCCTGGAACAAAGTCGTGATGGACGGGGAAAACCCGCGCAAGGCGCTGGAAGACGCGGCGGTATTGGCCAACCGGGAAATGATGAAGAAGCTGGAAGAGTTCGGCTACGTCCGGGAAGGCCGGATCGTCCGGACGCTGACGCTGCCGACCATTGAGAAGATCGTCGAAATGAGGAGGGGCGCCGAATGAAAGCGGCCATGAGCAAGAGCGTGCGCAGAGAACTGGAAGCGATGCTGTTTGTGTGGCCGTTTGTGCTGCTGTTCACCGTGTTCATCGTCATCCCGGTGCTCTTTGCCGTCTATTTGTCGTTTACGTATTTCAACACGATTCAGCCTCCGTCGTTCATCGGACTGAAAAACTACGTCAACCTGCTGACCCAGGACAACGTGTTCATGATGTACGTGCTGCCGAACACGTTCCAGTTTTCGTTGATCGTCGGACCGGGAAGCTACGTGCTGTCGTTTTGGCTCGCCTGGCTGCTCGCGCAAATCCCGAGAAGGTCCCGGTCGCTGCTGACGCTGGCGATCTATTCGCCGTCGATGACGGCGGCGGTCGCGATGGCGGTCGTCTGGCTCGTCGTGTTCAGCGGCGACAGCGCCGGATATCTCAATCATTTTCTGATCCGGCTCGGCATCATCAGCGAACCGATCCAATGGACCCAATCGCCGGACTACCTGATGCCGATCATGATTGCCGTGACGTTGTGGAACAGCATGGGCGTGGGCTTTCTGGCGATGCTGGCCGGCATCTTGAACATCAATCCGGAACTGTACGAAGCGGGCTATATCGACGGCATCAAAAACCGGCTGCAGGAAGTGTGGTACATCACGATTCCGTCGATGAAGCCGCAAATGCTGTTCGGCGCGGTGATGGCCGTCGTCGGCACGTTCCAGGCGGGCGACATCGGCGTGCAGCTGTCCGGCGCCAATCCGACGCCGCAGTACGCCGGGCAGGTCATGATCAACCATATCCAGGATTACGGGTTCATCCGTTACGACATGGGGTACGCATCCGCGGTGTCCGTCGTGCTCTTGTTGATCGTGTACGGTTTGTCCAAACTGTGCTGGCGTCTGTTCGCGGAAAAAGAGTAGGGATGGGGGAATCGGGAGATGAGTTCGTTTCAGGGCAGCAAAATCAATCCGACCCGTTTTCATCGCAGCCAGCTGAAATATTACGCGTTTCTCGGCGCCCTCTCCGTCTTTATGGTGCTGCCGATCGTGTTCATGTTTTCGCAGTCGCTGAAGCCGATCAACGAGCTGTTTTTGTATCCGCCGCGGTTTTTTGTGGAAAATCCGACATGGAAAAATTTCCACGATCTGTTCAACGTCACGAGCGTCACGGTCATCCCGATGACCCGGTTTTTGTTCAACAGTTTGCTCACGACCGCCAGCGTCGTGCTGCTCGGCGTCGTCATCAGCGCCATGGCCGGATACGCGCTGTCGAAAATGCAGTTCAAGACGAAAAAGCTGATTTTCGAAGCGAACATTATCGCGCTGATGTTCGTTCCCGCCGCCGTCGCCATTCCGCGCTACTTTATCGTCAACGCGCTCGGGCTGACGGACAACTTGCTCGGCCACGTCATTCCGCTTTTGGCGATGCCGGTCGGCCTGTTTTTGATCAAGCAGTTCATCGATCAAATCCCGAACGAATTGATCGAAGCCGCTTCCATCGACGGGGCGAGCCATTTTCTCATCTTTGCGAGAATCATCGTGCCGATCATCATGCCCGCGTTGGCGACGGTGGCGATCTTGTCGTTTCAGGCGTCGTGGAACAACACGGAAACGTCGGAAATCTACATGAACCGGGAGACGCTGCGGACGTTCGCGTTTTATATGACGACGCTGACGGGCAATCTGGAAAACCGGGTCGCCGGCCAGGGAGTCGCGGCCGCGGCCGCCCTGATCATGTTCATTCCGAACTTGCTGATCTTTATCATCATGCAGAGCCGGGTCATGGACACGATGGCGCATTCGGGGTTGAAGTAACGCGAGGAGGGGAGCCATGGGGAAATACGGACGCATCGTGATGACCGCGGTGATCGCGCTGTTCTTCCTGCCTCAAGCGGCGCTGGCCAACGCGCCTTATGTCACGTTCACGTTCGACGACGACGGCCTGCCGGTGCAGACGCAGAGCGCCTATGTGCCCGCCGGCGTCATCGACGGATTTCGCATCACCGAAACGGATGAAAACGGAGAAACCCGGAGCGTCCCGCTGTCCGGGCCCGAGGATTTGTTCATCGACGCCCGCGGGGACGTGTACGTGGCGGATACGGGCAACGCCCGCATCGTCGTGTTCGACGTGTGGGGCAATTACAAACGAACGATCGGCCAAGGCGTGCTGGCCCGGCCGACCGGGGTGTTCGTCGACGACGAAGGCACGGTGTACGTCGCCGATTACCGAAATGAGAAAGTGTACTTGTTCGACAAGGACGGCACGCTGCGGCAGGAAATCGGGCGTCCGGCATCCCGCCTGTTCGGCGCGAACCAGCCGTTCAAACCGGTGAAAATCGTCGCGGACAAACGCCAAAACATGTATGTCGTCGGCGAAGGTACCGTTCACGGCTTGATCCAGATCAACAAGCAGGGCGAGTTTCTCGGTTACTTCGGCGGCAACAAGGCCGGCTTCAACTTGACGCGCTATTTGCAGCGCTTGCTGTACACCAAGGAACAGCTGGACAAGTTGATGAGGCAGCTGCCCCCGTCGGCGACCAATGTGGCGATCGACCGTGAAGGCCTCGTGTACACGGGAACGGCCGGCGTTCGCATGGACGGCATCAAGAAGCTCAACGTGGCGGGCAAAAATTTGCTCTCCAACGTGTGGACGTCGCCGTCCGTCGCCGATATCACCGTCGATGCGCTCGGCAACATTTACGCGGTCGACGCCATTCGCGGATGGGTCGTCGAGTACGATCCGGAAGGCCGCATCCTGTTCTTTTTCGGCGACACGGACACCGGCAGCCAGCGGCTCGGGCTGTTCAAATCGCCGAGCGCCATCGCCGTCGGTCCGGACGGCCGCGTGTTCGTCGCCGACAAGCAGCGCAGCAACATCCAAATTTTGAAACCGACGGAATTTACCCTGCTCGTCCACGAAGCGATCATGTACTACATGGACGGCAAATATGCGGAAAGCGAACGGCCTTGGCAGGACGTGCTGCGGCTGAACAGCATGTTCGGCCTCGCCCACACGGGTCTCGGGATGGCCGCGCTGAAGCAGGGCGACTATGAGCGGGCGCTCGCGGAATTTCGTCTCGCCAACAACAAAGAGCAGTATTCCAACGCATACTGGGAAATTCGCCGCATCTGGCTCATGGAGCACGCTTCCACCGCCATCATCGCCATCGTGGCCGGCATCGCCGCGCTTCTCATCCTGGAAAAACTGCACCGGAAATACGGGATCCTGCGGGCCGTCGCCAACGGATGGCGCCGGTTCCGCGGCATCCGGCTCGTTTCCCAGCTGCTGCACACGTTCCGTCTGATGCGGCATCCGGTGGACGGGTACTGGGAACTGGAGGCGGAGGGCAAAGCGTCGGTGTTCTCGGCCACCGTATTGCTCGTGCTGCTGTTTGCGGTGCGGCTGGTCGTGCTGTATCAGACCAATTTTCTGTTCGCGGACTGGGACGTGCGGAAAATCAGCTTGTTTAACGAAGTGCTGACGGTCTACGTGCCGTTTTTCGCCTGGGTGATTTGCAACTATTTGGTCAGCACGATCAACGACGGGGAAGGGAAATTCAAAGACATTTACAAGGGATCGGTCTACGCGTTAAGCCCGTACATCGTGTTCGCCGGCCCGCTGGCCGTCCTGTCGCAAGGGTTGACGCGGCTGGAACAAGTCGTCTATGAATTCGCGTCGGCCGCCATCGTGCTGTATTCCGCGTTTCTCATGTTCATGATGGTCAAAGAGATCCACGGGTACGAAATCGGGCAAAGTGTCAAAAACATTTTCCTGACCCTTGTCGGCATGGCGATCATGGCCGTGCTCGCCTTTATTCTGTTCGGGCTGTCCAATCAGGTGACGGACTTTGTTTACTCCATTTACCAGGAGGTGAAGTTCCGTGTCCGGGACGCGTAAATGGGCTTGGGCCGCCGCTCTGGCCGCTCTGTTGTTTGCGGGCGTCATGCAGTGGGCGACCGGTCGGGAAGGCGCCGGCGAAAGCGCCGAAGCGGGTGAGCGCGCTGCCGCGGAAATCGTCGAGGACCGGACGATCCAGTACCGCATCAACAGCTTCACCTCTCCGGAACCGCCGTCAGCCGGCTTGCCGGCGGCGCCCGCCATACCGGCGGACGCCCGGCTGGCCGCGCGAAGCGAAAGCCTCGAACTGTATGTGTCCGACGGGGCGAAGCGCATCTTCGTCAAGGACCGGCGCAGCGGATACGTGTGGACTTCCTCGCCGGAGGAGTCGGCGCTCGCCGAAGACGAGCTGAACAACGAATGGAAGTCCGCGCTGCGCTCGCCGTTTCTGGTCGAATATTTCGACGAAAACGCGATGCTGAGGAGGGGCAGCTACGATTCGCTCGGCGGAACGACCGCGTCGGTGGAGGCGATCGACGGGGGAATCCGCGCGGTTTACGTGCTGGAATCCGTCGGCGTGACGTTTGCGATGGAAGTGAAGCTGGAGGAAGATGCGCTCGTCGTCCGGCTTCCCGATAGCGACATCGCGGAGGACGGCAAGGCCAAACTGGCGTCGATCCAGCCGCTGCCGTTTTTCGGCACGGTGCGAAAAAACGAGGTTCCGGGCTATATGTTCATTCCCGACGGCAGCGGCGCGCTGATCCGGTTTCAGGACATGCATCCGCGCTACGATCAGGAGTATATCGGGCGAATCTACGGCGTCGATTATTCCGTCGAGTACGTGGAAACGGAAACCGTCAACGAACAGCCGGTCCTGATGCCGGTGTTCGGCATGGTGCACGGGGTGGGGGGCAGCGCGTTCGTCGGCGTGGTGGAAGACGGGAAATACAACGCGCGCATCGTCGCCTATCCGAGCGGCGTCAACACGGATTATTATTGGATCGCCCCCAAATTCATGCTGCGCTTCGCCTACTTTCAGCCGACGAGCAAAAACATGGGCGGGTTCAACACGTATCAGAAGGAACGCGACCGCCAGGACCGCCAGGTGCGCTACATGTTCCTGAACGAAAGCGGCGCGGATTACGTCGGCATGGCGAAAGCGTACCGCGAATATTTGCAGGAGCGCGGCGTGTTGGCTCCATTGGCCGAGTCGCGGGAAAACATCCCGCTGAGCCTGGAAGTGCTCGGCGCGGACAAAGAGCCCGGACTGCTCGGCAACCGGATCGTCAAAATGACGACGTTCGCGGACGCGGGCGAAATCGTCGACCAATTGTTAAACGCGGGCATTCGCGACATTTCCCTGGTGTTCAGGGGATGGAACCGCGGCGGGATCAACGGGAACAACCCCGACAAGTTTCCGGTCGAGCGCAGGCTGGGCGGGCAGGACGGGTTGGCCGACCTGAAAAAGAAGCTGGAGGCGCAAGGAGTGCCCGTCTATTTGTACAACGATTACCTGATCGCTTACGGAAACAACGGCAATTTCAGCCCGAAATCGGACGCCGTCCGCTCGGCCAGCAACCAGGTGATGGAATTTACGCGGTATTTGTGGTTCGATCGGGAAAGCAGCGGCGACTTGGACTTCTGGTTCATCCATCCGGGCAAGGCGAAACGGATCGCGGAAGACGACGCCCGGCAGTTCGGGAAGATCGGCATCGACTCCATCGCCATCGACGGAACGGCCTGGTTGCTGTCGGACCACCATCCCGGACGGAAAACGTCCCGTCAGCAAGCGGCGGAACTGTACAGGCAGGCGGTGGAAACGCTGCTCGGTTCGGTGGACCGGATCGCCTTATACCTCGCGCCCGACCATATGTGGCCGTACGCCGATCAGCTGCTGTACATGCCGCTGTATTCGTCCCAGTACATGTTTGCCACGGATACGGTGCCGTTCTTGCAAATCGTCCTGCACGGTTTCGTCGACTATTTTGCGCCGCACGCGAACTATGACGCCAATCCGCGGGAATATTTGCTCAGGATGGTCGAGTACGGGGCTTACCCGTCCTATATCGTCACCAAGGAACCGTCCTGGAAATTGAAAAACACGCTGTCCAACAGCTTGTACACGTCGTATTTCGACGATTGGAAGGACGAGATCAAGACGACGTACGACAAGATGAATGCCGCGCTGCAAAAAGTGCAGTACGCCGCCATCGAGCGGCGGACCGTGCCGGACTGGGGCGTCGTCGAAGTCGAGTATTCCAACGGCGTCCGCATCATCGTCAATTACCGGGAACAGCCGTACCGGCACGGTGACCTGACGGTGCCGGCGGCGGATTTCGCCATCACGGGAGGGGAATGACCGTGCTAGCCAAATGGTTCCGAAAACGGCGGGAAATGTGGACGGGATACATGTTCGTCCTTCCGTGGATCATCGGCTTTGTGCTGTTTATGGCGTACCCGATCTATTTTTCGCTCGATCTCAGCTTCCACAAGGTGAACATCACGTCGGAAGGAATACGCAAAATTCCGCTGCGGCTCGACAATTACAAGTACGCGTTCCTGTCCGATCCGAAGTTTGCCGAAGAGCTGGTCATGTTCGTCAAGTCCGTCGTCATCATGATCCCGATCGTCGTCGTGTTCGCGATGATGGTCGCGCTGCTCATCAACCAGCCGATCCGCGGCAAAGGGCTGTTCCGGGCGCTGTTTTTCCTGCCGGTCGTCATCACGAGCGGCCAGGTGGTCAACGAACTGTTCGCGCAAGGAGCCGCCTCCGTGCCGATCGTGGAGCGCTACGGCATTATCGCTTATATCGAGAACAATTTCAGCCGCGCCTGGTCCGAACCGATCATCGGCATCATCGAACAGCTGATCGTCATTTTGTGGTATTCCGGCGTGCAAATCTTGATTTTTCTCGCCGGGCTGCAGAAGGTGAACAGCCAGATTTATGAAGCGGCCGCGATCGACGGGGCGTCGCCCTGGGAAATTTTTTGGAAGATTACGCTTCCCGGCATCAAACCGTTCATTATGGTCAATTTGATCTACACGACGGTCGATCTGTTCACCAATTCGCTGAACGATGTCATCGCGCTGATCAAAGAGCACATGTTCAAGCTGGATACCGGGTTCGGGTACGCGACGGCGCTGTCGTGGATTTACTTTTCGATGATTTTGGCGATTTTGCTCGTGCTGTTTCTCATTTTCGGGCGGAATGAAGACTACAATCCGCGGCAGGCGGGGAGGTGACACCGATGAAACCGGCAATCGCATCGATCAAGCGGGCCGCCGGTCGGCCGGACCGGGCGGCGCTTGTGAAATACGGCTACAAACTGCGGAAAATCGCGCTGGGCAAACAGGGGAACGACGGCGTCATTTTCAAGGCCGTCGTCTACGGGCTGTTGATCAGCATCGGTTTCGTCTATTTGTATCCGGTGCTGTACATGATTTCGCAAAGTTTCAAGAGTTTGCAAGATTTGCTGGACCCGACCGTGCTGTGGCTGCCCAAATCGCTGCATCTGGACAATTATGTCCGCGCGTGGCACGCGCTGGATTTTCCGGCGTCGTTCGGCGCGTCGGTCCTCAATTCCGTGCTGCCCGCCGCCGCCCAAACCGCTTCCTGCGCGTTGGTCGGCTACGGCCTGGCGAGGTTTCGCTTTCCCGGAAAAAGCGTGATGATCGGACTCATGATGCTGACGTTCGTCATTCCGGTGCAGGTCGTCATGATTCCCTTGTTTCTGTTGTTCCAGAAATACGGCATGCTCGGTTCGCCGCTGCCGTTCATCGTCCCCGCGCTGTTTGCCGGAGGCATCAAAAGCGTGCTGTTTATTTTGATTTACACGCAGTTCTTCCGGACGATCCCGAAAGCGCTGGAGGAATCGGCGCAGCTGGACGGGGCGGGCGCGCTGAACATTTTCGTCCGCATCATCCTGCCGATCACGGTTCCGGCGGTCGTCGTCGTATTTTTGTTTTCGCTCGTCTGGCACTGGAACGAGACGTATACGGCGTCGCTGTATTTGAGAGACAGCATGCGGACGCTGCCGATGATGCTGCAGGCTTTTGAGCAGGCATACTCGCAAATGTACTCGTCGAGCAGCGCCGGCTCCACGTACGTCAACATCAACGAATCGATCAAGCTGGCGGGCACGATGCTGATTATCCTGCCTTTGCTCATCTTGTATTTGTTTGCGCAGAGATGGTTTGTGGAAGTGATCGACAGAACCGGGATTACCGGGGAATGAGCGACCGGCCTGCGGCTGGACAAAAATACAACAAGCGCCTTACGGCGCAGGGGAGAGGAGAAAAAAACCATGACGCATTCCACTCGGCCTTTGGCTGTACTGCTGCTGATGGCGATCGTGCCGCAAGCGGCGCTGTCGGGCTGCGCCGGCGACGGAGCCCGCGGCGGAAATCCGGACGGAGATCGGGAACATCGGCAGGCCGCGGAGGAGCCGCTGTTGGAGACGGAAAGCCGCGCAAGCTTCGACTTTTTCTGGAAGGAGGCGAATACCGACCCGGACAGCAAAGGATACGGCCTGATCCGCGATCGCGCGCCGGGCAATCCGCAGCTGTCCAGTGTCGCTTCCGTCGGTTTCGGACTGACGGCGCTGGCGATCGGCGCCGAACGCGGCTGGGTGACGCGGGAGGAAGCTCGCGAGCGCGCGCTCGGCACCCTGCGGACGCTGTGGGAACACGCGGACCATATCAACGGCTTTTTCTATCATTTTCTGAACATGCACGACGCGTCGGCGGCGAAAGGAAGCGAGGTGTCGGTCATCGATACGGCGATCGCCGTTTGCGGCGCCATTACCGCCGGGGAATATTTCGGCGGGGAAGTGCGCGAACTGGCGGACCAAATCTATCGCAGGGTCGATTGGGAGTGGTTCCGCGACCCGGCTCGCAACATGTTTTACATGGGATATCATCCGGGAAAAGGGTTTCAGGGGCATTGGGATTTTTACGCGGAGCAGCTCATGATGTATTTTCTTGCGGCCGCTTCGCCGACGCATCCCGCGGACCCGGACATGTTTTACCGCTTCACGCGGCGCGTTCGATCTTATGGTGACGGCGAGCCGTTCATCCATTCCTGGTTCGGCTCGATTTTCACTTACCAGTTTTCGCACGCCTGGTTCGACCTGCGCGGCAAACAGGACCGGGAAGGCGTCGATTGGTGGGAAAATTCCGTGCGCGCCTCCATCGCGCACCGGCAGTTCGCGATCGACCAGTCCGAAACGTTCCGCACCTACGGCCCCGACGCCTGGGGGCTGACGGCTTCGGACGGCCCGCGCGGGTACGAGGGCAGATACGGAGCGCCGCCGTCCGGGTTCGCGAACGACCAGCATTTCGTGGACGGGACGCTGCCGCCGGCCGGGGCGCTCGGCTCGATCGTGTTTACGCCGGAAGAGTCGTTGGCGGCTTTGCGGCATTATTACTCGATTCCCGGGCTCGTCGGGGAATACGGATTGAAGGACGCGTACAACACCGCGATCGATCCCGTCTGGATCGCTTCCGACGTGATCGGCATCGACAAGGGCATCACGCTGCTGATGATCGAAAACTACCGTTCGGAATTCGTCTGGAAGTGGTTCATGAACAACGAGCACGTGCAGGCGGGACTGCAAAAAACCGGCGTCACCGCCAAAGTACCGGCGGAGGCCGTCCAATAACAGAAAGAAAAGGAGAGGAACCCCTCCATGGCAGTGGTCATGAATCGAGGAACGTTTGTCATCGACGGAAAAGAGACGTTTCTGTACGGCGGGGAATGCCATTATTTCCGCGTGCCGCGCGGCGAATGGCGCGACCGGCTGCGCAAGCTGGAACAATCCGGCTGCAATTTGGTCAGCACGTACGTGCCGTGGATTTGGCACGAACCGGAGGAAGGCGCGGTCGACTTGACCGGCCGCACCGACGAGAGGCGGGATTTGCGGGCGTTTCTCGAACTGGTTGCGGAGTCCGGTCTGTACTGCATCGTTCGCCCCGGTCCTTACGTCATGGCGGAAGTGCGGAACGAAGGCATTCCGGAATGGCTGCTCGAAACGTATCCGGACGTCATGGCGCGCACGCGCACGGGCGGAATTCATCCTGCCAAAGTCGTTTCGTACCGGCATCCCGTGTTCCTGTCCAAGGTGAAGAAGTGGTACGAAGCGGTCAACCGCGTCATTGCGCCGATGCAGGCCACCTGCGGCGGGCCGGTCATCATGTATCAGCTGTGCAACGAAATCGGCATGCTGCATTGGGTCACGAACACGTCCGATTACCATCCCGAAACGCTCGGTCTCTTCGAGCGGCATTTGTCGGAGAAATACGGCTCGGTGGAGCGCTTTAACGCGGAATACGGCGTCGACGAACCTTCCTTCGCCGAATTTGTCCGCAAATTCCGCGACGGTCTGCCGGACCATTATCCGTCGTTCCACTACGAATGGGGGGAATTTTGGCGGGAGCACATCCGGCGCTATGTCGGGGACCTGCGGGAATACGCGCGGGAAACCGGAATCCGGGTTCCGTTCATCGTCAACGTTCACGGGTTCAAGGATTATTCCATATACAGCCGCGGCACGGAGTATCCGATCGGCGTTTCGCAGCTGTACCGCACGGCCGAGTTTGACGATGTCGTGCTGGCGGGCGACTTTTATCCGGGACATATCGGCTACGACAACTATCACGACCTGGTGCTGGCTTCCGCTTACACGAAAGCGGTCAGCTCGTCGGATCAGCCGCTGTTTTCCGCGGAATTCCAATCCGGCCGGCTGGCGGACCGGCCGCGGCTGTATCCGCACGATCTCGATCTCAACACGCGCACCTGCGTCGCCCACGGGATGAACTCGCTCAATTACTACATGTTCGTGGCCGGCGAAAACGGCGGAGACATCGGGTTGTTCGGAAGACGGCACGAATGGCAGGCTCCCGTCGATTCACGGGGCCGGTTGCGGCCGAATTATTTCACCGCCCGGCACCTCGGCCGCGTGCTGCGCGCCATCGGCGGTCATCTCGTGCGGGCGCCGAAAAAAATCCATACGCATATCGGGTTCAATCCCGACGATTACATGACGGAAGTGGTGGAGGAGCGGGACCGCGGCCTGCTCGGAGAAGTGATCGCCAAGCGCGAACATTTCGCCTTTGACGGCGTCTTCCGTCTGCTTGCGGCGGCGAACATCCATTTTGAAGCGGTCGACCTGCTCAAGCCGCTCGATCCCGCCGCGGTCCCGACATTGTGGGTGTTTTCCACCGAGAAGATGGACAGGAACATTCAGGAGAAACTCGTGCGGTACGTCCGCGACGGCGGCAAACTGGTGCTGTTTCCGCAAATTCCCATTAAGGACAAGCTGGGGATGGACTGCACGGTGCTGCGCGACTCCCTTTCGCTCGGCGAATGGGAGGTGATCGGCGGCATCGACACCGTCGACGTGCTCGGCATCGATTCGGTCAATGTCAAACAGCGCCTGCGTTTCCGCCGCTACGAGGGAGAACCGGTGGCGCGCTTTACGAGGCGGGGGGCCGATGAGGTGGCCGCCTACAGGAAAGCGTACGGGCGCGGGGAAATCGTCGTGCTCGGCATCGCGATCATGCACGACTACGGCTACCAGCTGGAAGTCATCCGCCGCATCGCCGCCCTCGTCGGCGTCCAGGGGCACCTGACGTCCACGAACGGCGACCTGTCGCTCGTCGAGCGCACGGACGGCTCCGCGTCGTTTATTTTTGTCGCCAACTACGACGAGGTGCCGCAAAGCGGCGTCATTTACGAAAACGGTACGCCGCTGTTCAGCGGAGAACCGGTGCGGATCTCTCCGCGCTCCGGTGCCGTGTTCGTGCGCCGATTCCGCGTTCATCCGGAAGTGGAGATCGAATACGCCACGGTGGAGCTGACCGGCATCCGGGAGGAAAGCGATCGGGTAGTGCTTTCGGTGCATCCGGCGGGCGGTCCCGGTACCGTCAAGCTGCGCGCGGCGGGATGGAAAGCGGCGCTCGCGGAGCCGGCGGACGGCGGCCAATCGGAGGGCGGAGATGCATCATCGTTCTCCGGCGCGGGCGGGCCGGAAATTGGCGGAGCGCTTTCGCGGCACGCCGGAGTCGGGCTGCAGGTTGACGCGCGGCCAGCCGGTGGCGGCGAAGTGGAAATTTGCGAAGACGGCGGCGTCCACTCGGTCCGCGGCATCTCTGAACCGGCATCGATTGTACTGACAAGAATTTGATAATATGGTGATAGATTTTTAACGTGCGAGTGCGCACAGGGGAAAGGGGGGGGACCATTGGCCACCATCAAAGACGTTGCGAAATTGGCAGGGGTGTCGATTTCCACGGTTTCTTACGCCCTGAACAACAGTCCCAGAATCAGCAAAGAGACGAGGGACAAAATTCTCCAAGCCGCGCGCCAGCTCAACTATCAGAAAAACGGCATCGCGTCCGACTTGAAGCGCAACAAAACGCGCACCATCGCGCTGCTGGTCACCGATCTGGCCGGACCTTATTACGCCGAGCTGGTGAGGGGAATCCAGGACGTGGCGGTGTCCAAGGAATACGACCTGCTGGTCTGCAGTTCCATGGGTGGGGAAACGTCGACCGCCGTCAAATTTTTGGCGGAAAAACGGGTGGACGGCGCCATCGTAATGGCGCACAACATCAGCGAAGAAATCATCGCGCAGTCCGCGCGGAAAAAGTTTCCGATCATATTGTTCGATCGCTGCGTCACCCACGAGCATGTGGTGAGCATCGAGGTGGACAACGAAGAGGGCGCCTTCAAGGCGGCGGAACATTTAATCGAGAACGGGCACCGTTCCATCGCTTACATCAGCGGTTTGGCCGTCAGCCAGTTGCACCAGATGAGGCTGCGCGGATACGAGCGGGCGCTGCGCAATTACGGTCTGGAGGACCGCATGCGGCTGAACCAGTTCGGCACTTTTACCCGCGACAACGGATACCACATGACGAAAATGCTGATCGCGCAAGGGCACCTGCCCAGCGCCTGCATGTACGCGAACGACGAAATGGCGATCGGCGGCCTGGAAGCGTTCAAGGAACACGGCGTGCGGGTGCCGGAGGACGTGTCGGTCGTCGGCTTCGACGACATCGAGCTGGCCAAGTACGTCCGGCCCGCGCTGACGACCGTCATGCAGCCGAAATATGAACGCGGCGCGTTGGCGGCCCATCTCATTTTTCAGATGCTGGATGGGAACACACAGGATGTTCAGCCGTACTACAAGCTGCCCACACAGCTCGTGCTGCGGGAGTCCGTCGCGCGGCGCACCCCCTGATTCGGCGACCGGACGCCGCCGGACGACGGCCGATCGGACGGCGGCGCAAACCGCACGTCTCCCCCGTTTGCGGACATCATCGGCGAGAGGAAAACGCGTTCGGAACGCGTACGAAGGGAAGGAGGAGAACGGATGATCCGGATCGTCAACAAGAGGATCTTCATCGACGGCCGGCCGACCCTCATTTTGTGCGGGGAAATTCATTATTTCCGGCTGAACCGGTCCGACTGGCAGGACCGCATCGACAAATTGAAGGCGGCGGGATGCAACGCGGTCGCATCGTATATTCCGTGGCTTTGCCACGAACCGTCCGAAGGGAACGTCGACCTGGACGGCAGAACGCGACCCGAGCTTGATTTGGGCGCATTTATCGATTTGTGCCGGGACAACGGTCTGTATTTTATCGCGCGGCCGGGCCCGATGGTGATGGCGGAACTGAAAAACGAGGGGCTGCCCTACTGGGTTTACGAAAAGCATCCGGAAATCGTGCCGGTGTCCTGGGACGGGCGGACGGTGCCGACGCGGACGGTCGATTACACGGCACCCGCGTTTCTTGCGGAGGCGCGCAAATGGTACGGCGCGGTCATGCCCGTGCTGGCGGCCCGGCTGCACGGGAAAGGCGGCAACGTCATCGCGGTGCAGCTGGACAACGAAATCGGCATGCTTTCCTGGGTAAGCAACTGTCCCGATTTGACGGACCATGTGCTCACCGATTTTGCCGGATGGCTCCGGCAAACCTATGACGCCGCCGAACTGGCGGCAAGATATCCGTTTGATGTGGATGACGAAGAAGCGCGACGGCTGGCGGTGCGCTCGCCCGCCGAGGAATACGCCCTCGCGCTGCGCCTCGATTTGGGGCGCTACATGCGCCGCCGTTTCGCCAAGTACGTCGCGGAGCTCCGCCGCTACGCGGAAGAGTTCGGCGTTAAGGACGTCCCGTTTCTGATCAATATTCACGGCACCGGCGGCGGGAGGGGGATGACGTTTCCGATCGGCATCAGCCAGCTGTATGAGTCGTACACCCAAAGTCCCGGCTATATGTCCGGATCGGACATTTACTTCGGCGACCTGGACATGAACACGTTCCAGGATCTGTATTTGATCAACGCGTTCATGGACGCCGTCCATTTGCCCGATCAGCCGCTCGCTTCGCTGGAGTTCAACTGCGGGGACGGCAATTTCGGGGAAACGTACGGCGGCCGTTATGACCCGTCCGCGGTCGATTTCAAGACGCGCATGTGCATCGCCCAGGGAAACCGCCTGCTGAATTTTTATTTGTTTTGCGGCGGAACGAATTACCGCATGGATGAAGCGCGCGGCGACGGCAACGACCGCATCGCCTTCACCGGCGAGCGCCACGGTTTCGCCGCCCCGGTCAGCCCGGAAGGAGAGCTGAACTATACTTATCCGCGAATGGCGCGCGTCAACCGCACGATCATGGCCGTGGCGGATAAACTGGCGGCGATGGACGAGGAACGCGACGATGTTTCCTTCGCTTTTCTCCCTGATGATTACATGACCGAGTACCGTTACCCGAATAGCGAGGCGATGAGCCGCATCGACGGCAATTTGCAGGCGAACCGCGCCCATGGGGCGTGGGAAATTTTGGCGCGCGCAATGCTGCTCGCCGGATACCGTTTCGGCGCCGCCGACGTGCAAAACAAGCCGCTGGATCCGCGCCGCACGCCGGTGCTCGCGCTTCCTTCCGCGAGATACATGCACGCGCACGTACAGCGGAAGCTGGCCGATTACTTGGCGGCGGGCGGCGGGCTGTTGCTGTACGGGGAAGTGCCGCAGTACGACATGGAGGGCAAGGATTGCACGATTTTGGCGGATGCGTTGGGCGTCCGGCCCATCGGATTTCGCGAGGGCGGCAGCCGGTATTACCTGTCCCTGTATGCCGACGGATGGGCGGCGCCGCGTCCGGAAGTGCGTTCCCATTTCGCGCAGGTGTTTGATCACGGCGAGGCGCAAGCGCTGATGCGCGTATACGGCACCGATGAAGTGTGCGCGTTCGAAAAGAAGGTCGGCGGCGGCAGGGCGGTCGTGTTCGCGGCGGCGTACCGCTGCGACATCGCGCTGTTCCGCGAAGCGCTGGAGCGGCTCGGGGCGAAGGCGTCGCTTGTGCACGACTGCCCGCATCACGGCGTGTTCATGACGTCCACCGCCTCGGACGGCGGCGAGCGGTTTCTCCATATGCTCAACCTGGACGGTTTTGACAAACCGCTGCATGTGACCGACCGGGGAACGACGCTGTTCGAGGGGCGAACTTTTGTGCTGCCGGCCAAAGACGGGGTCATGCTGCCGCTGAACGTGACGTTCCACGGTGTGACCGTCCTTTGGTCGACGGCGGAGATCGCGCGCGTTGCGGAACAGGAGTTGGAGTTCCGGCTGACCCAAAGCGAGGATGCGATCGCGCTCCAAACCGCGAGAACCGTACTGCCCGATGCGCAGTACAAAATCGAACATCGCGGCGATCACGTCCTGCTCGTCTCCCGCAAACACGCCCGCGTGGACGATCGGCTGGTCGTGCGCTTCCGCTAGGGTCCCTTCGCGCCTCCGCGGCAAGGACGGTTTTGGGACGTATCCGCTCCGAAAAGATTCAAGATCATCGAGATGGCTGAGCAAATCGCATTACATCCCGCGGGCATGCAAAAGCGGACGGCTTTCGGAACATTTCGGGCATTTGGCCTTTGGACAAATTTTGGTTAAGATAGGGGTAGTCAAGGCGAAGGAGGAGAACAAGCGTGGATTGCATTTTCTGCAAAATCGTCGCCCGCGAACTGCCGTCCAATATCGTGTACGAGGATGAACATGTGCTGGGCTTTCACGACATTCAGCCGCAGGCGCCGGTGCATCTGCTGTTCATTCCCAAAAAACACATCGCGTCCATGAACGATATGGGCGAAAGCGATTGGCCGCTGCTGGCGGAACTGCACAAGGCGGCCGTGCGCACGGCGCAGCAGCTGGGACTGTCGGAATCCGGGTATCGTCTGATCAACAACTGCGGAAAAGACGCGGGGCAGGTCGTCTTCCATCTTCACTACCATTTGCTGGGAGGGGCGAATCTCGGACCGCTTGTGGCGTCCGGCGGCCGGTAAGCCCCGTTTGGCGGCGTCGTCACCGAACGGCAGCGCGTCAGTTTGGCGCGAAAGCTGCGGTAAGAACCGATTGCGTGCCGTATCGCCACGAGAATCGTAGATCGCTTTCAGACCCGGCGGCAGCCGATTCCAACCGTCCGATATGGTGCGGCTCACGATCATCCGAAACGGTTGCGCGGAGTCGCCGGGCGGCCGCCGTCCGAAACGGCGGTTTTCATCGTCTTTACGCCGCTGCCCGCCGCCGGCGCCGCGGTTGACACTGGCTTTCCGAATAACATATAATGTGGTTTGATATACCGTTTTTTCTGCGATCGGTCTGTTCGGAGGGAGGGAAAATCCGGTGTCTGAAACGAAAGTACGCAAAAACGAATCCATCGATTCCGCTCTGCGCCGCTTCAAGCGATCCATCGCGAAGGACGGAGTGCTTGCCGAAATCAGGAAGCGCAAGCATTACGAGAAACCGAGCGTAAGGCGCAAGAAGAAGTCCGAGGCTGCCCGCAAAAGAAAGTACTAGGAGGATATGCAGCGAATGAGTCTGATCGAACGATTGAACGAAGACATGAAACAGGCGATGAAAAGCCAGGACAAGTTCAGACTTTCGGTCATCCGAATGGTGCGCTCCTCGATCAAAAATGCGGAAATCGAACGGCAGAAACCTCTGGACGACAGCGAAGTGATCGACATTTTGCAGCGGGAAGTCAAGCAGCGGAAAGATTCCCTCCAAGATTTTGAAAAAGCGGGCCGCAGCGATCTCGCCGCAGATGCGAGCAAAGAAATCGCCATCCTTCAGGAATACCTCCCTCAGCAGCTGAGCGAAGAAGAAATTGTGGAGATCGTTAAACAGACCATGCAGGAAACCGGTGCTGCCACCAAGGCGGACATGGGCCGCCTGATGGGCGCGCTCATGCCGAAAGTCAAGGGCCGCGCCGACGGCAAAATTGTCAACCGCATCGCGCAGCAGCTGCTGCAGTAAGCAACTTCATTACGGTATTCGCACGACACACTCCCGCGTCCGCGGGAGTGTTTTTTGTTTTAGTTTCGGCGGAAGTTCCGCTTCATGAAACGGTTTTCTCATTCGTTTCGTAAATACTGGTATAATAGTAATTATGGGATGTCAGGAAGTTCCGCAACCCTTCGAAAGGTGGACTGCGATCGTGCGAAAGGACAGCAGGAATGGAACGGTTCGGTACGGTGCGGGCTTGTTTGCGGTCATGGCGCTATTGTGGCTGGTTATCGGAACCGGCATTCCGGCGGCCGCGGAAACGGAAAATTCGCGCGCCGACGCTGCGACGCAAGGCGAATCCGGGGGTGACGAGAATTACGGCCGGCTTGTGTACGTGATCCCGATCGAGCAGACGATCGAGACCGGCCTTGCGCGATTTCTTTCGCGAGCTTTCGACGAAGCGGAACGGCATCGCGCCGCACGCATCATTTTGCGCATCAACACTCTCGGCGGCGGTGTGGACGCCGCGCTGGACATCGGCGAACGAATCCGGACCAGCGATGTGCCCACGATCGCTTATATCGAGGGCAAAGCGCTTTCCGCCGGCAGTTATATCGCCTTGAACGCGGATCAGATCGTCATGGCGAAGGGGAGTTCCATCGGAGCGGCGGCGGTCGTCGACTTGGCGGGCAACCGCATCGAAGATTCCAAGATCGTTTCGTCATGGGTGTCGGCGATGACGGCGGCGGCGAAGCTGAACGGCCGCAATCCCGAATATGCCGCCGGCATGGTGGACGATCAGCGGACGGTGCATGTGGCGGAAATCGACCGCACCTTCGGCCGCGGCGAGCTCATCGCGTTCGATCATGACGAAGCGTTGAAAGCGGGATATGCGGAGGCGGTGGCCGCCAATCTGGACGAAGTCGTGCGATGGACCGGCATCGAACAGCCGAAAGTGGTGGAAATCGAACTGACGGCCGCGGAGAAGCTTGCCCGGTTTTTGACGAATCCTTACGTCATGACGCTGCTGCTGCTCGTCGGCCTGGGCGGCATTGTGTTCGAGCTGTTCGCGCCCGGCTTCGGCGTGCCGGGAATCGTCGGCCTCATCTCGATCGGCCTGTATTTCTTCGGCAATTATGTCGCGGGTTTTGCGGGGGTGGAGCATATCATTCTGTTCGTCGCCGGAGTCGGTCTGCTTGTCGCCGAACTGTTCGTCCCGAGTTTCGGCATTTTGGGCATTGCCGGATTTGTCAGCCTCGGCGCGGGTATCGTGCTGGCCGCGTACGATTACCGCGACGCGATGGCCGCCCTCGGCATCGCGCTGCTGGGCTGCGTCCTCGTGTTGATCGTCGTGTTCGTCTGGTTCCGCCGGCGCGGGGTGTGGAACCGCTTCGTGCTGCGCGATGAATTCAAGACCGAGGCGGGATACGTGTCCGCGCCCGTGCGCTCGCAGCTGGTCGGCAAACGGGGCGAGGCGCTCACGCCGCTGCGGCCGTCCGGCGCCGCGCTGATTGAAGGCCAGCGCGTCGACGTGGTCACTTCCGGCGAATTCATTCCCGCCGGCGAAACGGTCGAAGTGATTCAGGTGGAAGGAGTCCGGGTCGTCGTGCGCAGGGCGGAGCGGTCCGGTTGATCCCGGGCCGCGGCAAACCGGCGTGCGCGTTGGCCCGCGAAGCGCCGACGGACTGCCGAACCGAGAAGTGCTTTCCCCACGCGGCGGGAAGGCCTAAGCGCGGAATTGCGGCATTTGCCCGTCCGTTTTCATGTCCCGATCACGGCAGAAAGAACACCTGTTGACCAGGATAGTCTGTTAGCCCACAAAGGAAACCAAGGAGGAAATGATTCGATGCCCGATTTCAACCTGTTCGTGTTTTATGTGATTTTGGCGCTGATCTTGGTCGTCGTCCTGTCGCTGTTTTTCCGGTTTGTGCCGGTCATGCTCTGGATATCGGCGCTCGCCTCCGGCGTCCGCATCGGAATCGTGACGCTGATCGCCATGCGCATCCGGCGCGTCATTCCGCACCGGATCGTCAACCCGTTGATCAAGGCGACCAAAGCGGGACTCGGCCTCGGCATCAATCAGTTGGAAAGCCATTACTTGGCGGGCGGCAACGTCGACCGCGTCGTCAACGCGCTGATTGCCGCGCAGCGCGCCAACATCGACCTCGTGTTCGAGCGCGCCGCGGCCATCGATCTCGCCGGCCGCGACGTGCTGCAGGCGGTGCAGATGAGCGTCAATCCGAAAGTGATCGAAACGCCGACGGTGGCCGCCGTCGCGAAAGACGGCATTGAGGTGAAAGTGCGGGCGCGCGTCACCGTGCGGGCCAACATCGACCGGCTCGTCGGCGGCGCCGGCGAGGAAACGATTATCGCGCGCGTCGGCGAAGGCATCGTCACGACCGTCGGTTCGTCCAATTCCCACAAGGAAGTGCTGGAAAATCCGGACACGATTTCCCGCACCGTGCTGGAAAAAGGGCTCGACGCGGGCACGGCGTTTGAAATTTTGTCGATCGACATCGCGGATGTCGATGTCGGCCGAAACATCGGCGCCCAGCTGCAAACCGACCAGGCGGAAGCCGACAAACGCATCGCGCAGGCGAAGGCGGAAGAGCGCCGCGCGATGGCGGTGGCGCAGGAGCAGGAAATGAAGGCGCGCGTGGTGGAAATGCGCGCGAAAGTTGTCGAAGCCGAATCGGAAGTGCCGCTGGCGATGGCGGAAGCGCTGCGCAGCGGCAAGATCGGCGTCATGGACTACATGAACCTGAAAAATATCGAGGCGGACACGCAGATGCGCACCTCGTTCGGTCGGGCTTCCGACACCGCGCCGGGCGCGGGCAAAAATCCGCAGGATGCCGAGTGATCCGTCATGGCGGAACAATTGATGGAATTTGTGTTCGGCAACCTGGTGTTCATCGTCATCGTCATCGGCGTGATCACCTCCTTGCTGTCCAGGCTCAGAGGCGGCGACACGGCGGGAAAGAGGCCGTCGGGAATGCCTCCCTTCGGGGGAGAAGGCCCCTTCGGCGCGCCGGACTTGCCGCGGCGCACGCCTGCCCGGCCCGCGGCCGCCCCGCGGCGGATGCCGGATGCCGGCCCGGTTCGGACGGACGGGGAAGCGCACGGCATGCCCGCATATCCGCCGATGGTCGAACGGCCAAGTCCGGCGACGTTCAAACCCGAGCCGGCGGACACGCCGGCTGTCCGCCCCGTTCCCGCTGCATCCATGGCGGGAAGTGCGTCGGACCGCGGTCGTCGATCGGAAGTCCGGTCTGCGGAAGTTGTGCGTAAAACGGTATCCCCCCAATCCGTCCGATCGCCGGCCGCCGCGAAAACCGCGTCTCCGCGCGAGACAGCCGCGCTCCAGGTAGAACGCGATCCGCTGCGGCAGGCGCTGGAGGGCATGATTTGGTCGGAAATTTTGGGCGCGCCGCGCGCGCTGCGTCCCCATGCGTCGGTTCGTATGCGCCGCGGCAGATGAGCACGTTGTCATGACATCCTCCGGACCGGCGTCCGGAGGATCGTTTTTTGGCGCGAACCGAGGTTTTCCGTGAACAACGAACGTCCGCCGACAGAGAATGGAACTGTTTCTTTCGTGTGGATCACCGTCTGCGGCGTCTCAAACGGGCATGGAATCCATATGGTGCATTTTTACCGTATATTTGTACAGATTCCTCCGATTTTTGGCGAATGTAGTGTAAATTTGCATTCTATGAGGCGGTTTCGGCGTTTCATTCTCGAAATAGGGTGTATTTTTGCAGTACATCACCCATCCATCCCGCTCCATCGGTTGGCAGCTCCATAAATCGGCTATTCACCGTTCATCGACAGCCGCACGAATGACGTTACGCCGGTGGGGATGCGAATCGTTCGCATCCCGCCGATGCGCCGTACGCCCTTGCGCGCGTTTGCAGCCGTCGGCGCGCTCCCCGCTTTCATATTCGTCCCCGTTTCCGCATATGGTGTTATGAGCCAGTCATTCGTACGCACCAGTTCTTAGGGGAGGGAGCCGCGCAACATGTTTCGCCGACTCGGCCGGAAAGTGCGCAGGCTTGCGGCGGGCGTGCTCGACCTGCCGCAGGATGTCGTCCTCGATTTGCCGCGCATCACGATGATCGGAAACGCGCAGATGTACATTGAAAATCATCGCGGTGTCGTCCATTTTTCCGACCGTCAGCTGATCCTGCGGCTCAGCGTCGGCGCGCTGGACATTACCGGGCAAAATTTGGCCATCCGCGCGATTCTCCCCGAAGAAGTGATGGTCGAAGGCAGCATTGCCGACATTCACTATTTGCCGCACGTTCAAGGGGAGGGATAACCATGGAATCGCCGATACTGACCTGGTTCCGGGGCAGCGTCCGCGTCGCCGTCCGCGGGGAACGAATCGAGGAACTGCTGAACGCGTTGAACCGCAAAGGGACGCTGATCCGAAACATCCGGCGCCTTCCGGACGGCAGTATGGAATGGGAGATGCACCTTGCGGATTTTTTTCGCCTTCGCGCGCCGTTAAAGGAGACAGGCTGCCGTGTGCACGTCCTTGCGCGGTTCGGGCTGCCGTTTCTCATGAAGCGGCTGGCGAAGCGGAAATGGTTCGCGGTCGGCTTTTTTTTGTTTGTCTTCGGATTGTACATGCTCTCCAATATCGTCTGGCAGGTGGAGGTGACCGGCAACGAGCGGGTGGACACCGCGACCGTGCTGGAAACCGCCCGTAAACTCGGCGTGCATCCGCTGCAGTGGAAATTCCGGATGAAAGACCCCGCGGAGTTGTCCAGAGAGCTGCGAATCCGGCTGCCCGGCGTCGCATGGGCGGGAGTGACCGTGCAGGGCGGAAAGGTGAGCATCGAGATCGTCGAGGCGGCGCTGCCCGAGCCGAAACCGCTTCTCAATCCGCGGCATCTCGTGTCTTCGTCGGACGCCGTCGTGACGGACATCCTGGCCGAACGGGGTCGTCCGCTCGTCCAGCCGAACACGCGGGTGAAAAAGGGCGACATTCTCATCTCCGGCATTCTCGGTGACGGGGACAAGCAGACGGTGGTGGCCGCGAAAGGCAAGGTGTTCGGCCTGGTCTGGTACGAATACGCGGTGGAAGTGCCGCTTTCGCTCACCCGCAAAGTGTACACCGGCGCGTGGCGAACGAAGGAATATGCGGTGATCGGCACCCGCGCGCTGCAGCTGACGGGATACGGAAAAGCGAAGTTCGAGCGCGAGGAGTCCGTTCGCGAACGAACCCAGTTGCAGTGGCGGGGCTATGCGCTGCCGTTCGGGTGGATGAAGGAAAAGGTGATGGAAGTGCGGTTGGACACGCAGCAGCTGTCCGTCGAAGAAGCCCGGAAAGCCGGACTGGAACAGGCGCGCGCGGACGTTCTGCAGCGTGCCGGCAGCGGCGCGAGCATCGCCGGACAAAAAATTTTGCATGAACAGTCGGACAGTGGTAAAGTTTATATGAAAGTGCTTTTTGAGGTGAAACAGCAAATCGCGGTGGAGCGGCCGATCGTTCCGGATGATCCGGCGCTTCCTCCGGACAGTCAAGGAGAATGATGGCTGTTGATCGATCAGCAGATCGTGGCGAAAATCGCCTTGGGCAGCGCCGAAGAAGGCCTGTCCTTGTTTGGCCCGCAGGACAAGTTTCTCAAGCAAATTGAAGCGCGCACGGACGCCAAAATATTTTCTCGCGGCGCGGAACTCGTCGTACAGGGCAGCTCCGGCCAGGTGGAGCGGCTGCAGCATTTGTTCCAAGTGCTTTTGCAGCTCGTGCGGAAAGGGTATGCGCTCAGCGAGAGGGATGTCGTCTACGCGTGCGAGCTGGCGCAAACGTTTCGCGCCGAAGAACTGCTCGATCTGTTTCACGGCGAAATCGCCACCACATACAAAGGCAAACCGATTCGGCCCAAAACGATCGGGCAAAAACATTATGTTACGACCATCCGCAAGAAAGATATCGTGTTCGGTATCGGCCCGGCCGGAACCGGCAAAACGTATCTCGCGGTCGTCATGGCCGTCGGCGCGCTCAAGGAAGGGAAAGTCAAGCGCATCGTGCTGACGCGCCCCGCCGTGGAAGCGGGAGAAAATCTCGGATTTTTGCCGGGAGATTTGCAGGAGAAAGTCGATCCTTACTTGCGCCCGCTCTATGACGCGCTGCATGACGTGCTCGGCGTGGAGCAGGTGGCGAAGTCGATGGAGCGCGGGCTGATCGAAATCGCCCCGCTGGCCTATATGCGCGGCCGCACGTTGGACGATTCGTTCGTCATTTTGGATGAAGCCCAGAATACGACGCCGGAGCAAATGAAAATGTTTTTGACCCGGCTCGGATTCGGATCAAAAATGGTGATCACCGGAGACATTACGCAAATCGATCTTCCGCGCGGCAAAACGTCCGGCCTCGTGCAGGCGGAGCAAGTTTTGCGCGGCATCGAAGATATCGGTTTCGTCTATTTCGCGGAGCAGGACGTCGTGCGTCACTCCTTGGTGCAGCAGATCATTTTGGCCTATCAGCGCGAACAGGAGAACAAGGATCAGAGAGGATGACTCTCCATGGCTCCGAATCCGAACATGTCCATCCGAGGAAAATGGAAGTTTCGGTCCCAAAGCTGGAAGCACAGTCCGCTGTTGCGCGCGCTCCAGTTTTTGTTTCTGGCGGTGTTGTTGTATGTTGCGCTGGCGGACCACATGCTGACGGAAACGTACGACATCGAACCGAACACGTACAGCAAGGTGACGATCTACGCCAAGGAACGCATTTTGAACGAGGCGGCGACGGAACGGGCCAGGGAGAAGGCCGCCACCGAGGTGGAACCGGTCTACACGTTTGTTTCCACGGATTACAACCAGCTGATTGAGCGGGTTTTCAACAAGCTGGAGTCGATCAATCCCGACCCGAATTACACGAACGCGGAGAAGGCGGAAATTTACCGCATTTTTTTTCAGAACGAGTTTGAAACGCACGTTCAAGGACTGCTGAGCAAATACGAGCGGGAAGGATTTGCCGAGCAGCTGCTCGGCGAGATGAAAAAACAGCTCGAAAGCCAGCGGTATCGCATTCCGGAAGAGGCGTACTTTTTGCTGCCGAGGCTTTCGCCCGAAGACATCCAGGAGATGGAGCCGGTCGTCAAATCGGTGGTCGGCCGCCTCATGGCGGAGTCCTCCGCCAACGCGCAGCCGCTGCGCGACAAGGTGGCCGAGCTCGTGAACGCTTCCTCGCTCGGCAAAAACAACGTGCGGGAAATGGTGAAAGAGATCGCCCGGTACACGATCATGCCGAACCGGTTTTACGACGAGCTGCGGTTCCAGGAGGCGATCGAGGAAGCGAGAAACGCCGTGCAGCCGATTTATATCGAGCCGGAACAGCCGATCGTCAAGGAAAACCAGCTGATCACGCCGGAAATTTATCACATTCTCGAATCGCAGGGAATGTTGAAGGAGAAGGCGAATTACGGCCCGCAGACCGGCCTTGCGTTTCTCGTGGCATTGATCGTTTTTCTCATTTACCTGTTCATCCGCCGCAGCGATCTTCCGCTGCGCCAAAACAATGCGCTCCTGCTCATGTTTGTGCTGATCTTCACGCTCAATTTGCTCGTGCTGCAGTTGATTTCGTACGGTCGGCATCTGGAATTTCCGTATATCGGATTTTTGGCTCCCGTCGCGATGGGCAGCATGCTGATCGCCATCCTGCTGGACGACCGGCTCGCGTTTCTCGCGTCCGTCGTTTTCGCCATCGCGTCCAGCGTCCTGTTCAGCGGCGAGCAAAATCCGCTGTTGTTCGATTTTCGGTACGGGTTTGTCGCGCTCGTCGTCTGCTTCGTCTCGATTTTTGCCGTCCGCAAAGCGAGCCAGCGCTCCGGCGTGTTGAGGGCGGGCATCACGGTGTCGCTGTTTTCCGCGCTGTCGATCGTGGCGATGCTGCTTCTCGGCAACGAGACCGGCGTGCGGGAGGTGCTGTACGCGCTGTCGTTCGCCGCGGCGTCCGGCATCGTGACCGCGATTCTCGTCATCGGGCTGCTGCCGTTTTTTGAAGTGGCGTTCGGCATTTTGTCGCCCTTGCGTCTGGTGGAACTGTCCAATCCGAACCATCCGCTCTTGCGCAAGCTGTTGACGGAAACGCCGGGCACGTACCACCACAGCGTCATGGTCGGCAATTTGGCGGAAGCGGCGGCGGAAGCGATCGGCGCCAACGGGCTTCTGTGCCGGGTCGGTTCGTTTTATCACGACATCGGCAAGACGAAACGGCCGAGCTATTTTATCGAGAACCAGGGCAGCATGGAAAATCCGCACGACTCCATCGACCCGATGCTGAGCGCGGCGATCATTGTCGCCCACGCCAAGGACGGCGCCGAAATGCTGAGGGAGCACAAGATGCCGAGGCAAATATGCGACATTGCCGAACAGCATCACGGGACGACGCTGCTGAAATATTTTTACCATAAACAGTTGAAACTGAAAGAGGCGCATCCCGACGGGGACGCGGAGGTGCGCGAGGAAGATTTTCGCTATCCCGGCCCGAAAGCGCAGACGAAGGAAGCGGCCATCGTCGGCATCGCCGATTGTGTGGAAGCGGCGGTGCGCTCGCTGCGCAACCCGACGATCGAGCAAATCGATTCGATGGTGGACAAAATCATCAAAGACCGGCTCGAGGACAACCAGTTCAACGAATGCGACCTGACGATGAAAGAGCTGGACAAAGTGGGCAAGGCGCTGAAGGAGACGCTGCTCGGCATTTTCCACTCGCGGATCGAGTATCCCGAGCTGCCGAACAAGCAAAGACCGGGACAACCGGCGTCGGCGAACGACGCGGCCGAGCGCGGCGAACGGCTTGCGGAGGGCACGTGAGGATCGGCGAGGAAAACTTCAAGATGATTCATGTACGGAAAGAAGGGTGAACCGGACGTGGCTGTGACGCTGCGCTGGACCAACGAACAAAACGTGTGGGATGTGTCCCGGTTGGAGGCGACGCTGGAGCGGCTGCTGGACATTGCCGCGCGTTCGGAGGGGATCGAAGAGGGCGAGGTTTCGCTCACCTTTGTGGACGACGAGGCGATTCGCGAGTTGAACCGGGAATACCGCGGACTGGACAAGCCGACCGATGTGCTGTCGTTTCCGATGTACGACGCCGACGAATGGGAACGCGATGGAGAAGGGACGGAAGTAACGGCGGGGGAAGAAGCCGCGGCGGAAGTTCCGCCGCATGCCGACGACATGGCGACTTCCTCCGCGGAAGACGCTCCGTTTCCCGAACTGCTGGGGGACATCGTGATTTCCGTGCCGACGGCGTTGCGGCAAAGTGAGGAATACGGCCACACGCCCGAGCGCGAAATCGGTTTTTTGTTTGTGCACGGTTTTCTGCATTTGATCGGATACGATCACATGGACGAAACGTCCGAACGGGATATGTTCACGCGCCAGGAACGCATTTTGCGGGAAGCCGGGTTGACGCGATGACGGTACCGGCGCTGATTGAGGCGTGGCGAAAGTGGAACCGCAGCGTGGCTGTCGCCTACGAAGGCATCGTGAACACGATCCGCGCGGAACGAAACATGCGCATTCACATGGCGGCGGCCATCGTCGTGCTGGCGCTGGCGCTCGTGCTGCGTCTGCCGATCGGTTCGCTGTTGTGGGTGCTGCTCGCCACCGCATTGGTGATCGCGGCCGAACTTTTCAACACGGCGGTGGAACGCGCGGTGGACCTGACGAGCCCGAGCACGCACCCGCTGGCGAAAGCCGCCAAGGACGCCGCGGCGGGCGCCGTGCTCGTGCTGTCGCTGTTTGCCGCCGGCGTCGGCGCGGCCGTGTTGTATGCGCCGGTGCGGGACATCGTCCTCCACGGCGCCGCCGGCCTCCCGCCGATGGGCATCGGGGAACGCACGTTGGCGTCGGCCGCCTGGATCGCCAGCGTCATGCTGGCGATTCAGGCGTGGACGCGGCGCGGCGGACGGACGGGCTTCGACGCGATCAGCGGCCTGTTGGCCGGCGGAGCGCTGCAGCTTCTGCGGTTCGGCGCGGACAGCGCCTTCGTCTGGATCGTATGGATACCGCTGGCGGCGTCGGCGCTGTCCGTGCGCAGCTGCCTTCCCGTGCGCCGCGGCGGCACCGCGTTGGGCGTATGTGCCGGCCTGCCTATAGGCGCGCTGGCGAACTGGTTTCCGGAATGGCTGTAACCACGATGGGTGACATCTTCAGGTTTCAGGAGGGAATGCCGTGGACGGCATAGACATCGCAACGCTGATCGAACAGGCCGAGAGGGCCCGCGAGCGCGCTTACGCGCCGTACTCCGGTTTTCGCGTCGGCTGCGCGCTGGAGGATGAACACGGCGCGGTCCATCTCGGCTGCAACGTGGAAAACGCCGCTTACGGCCCGACCAACTGCGCGGAGCGGACCGCGCTGTTCCGCGCGGTGGCGGACGGCTGCCGCCCGCGTACGTTCCGGGCGCTCGCCGTGACGGCGGGAACGGCGGAGCCGGTCACGCCGTGCGGCACGTGCCGGCAGGTCATGGCCGAACTTTGCGCGCCGGACATGCCGGTCATTTTATGCGCGGCCGACCGTTCTTACCGGATCACGACGGTCGCCGAACTGCTTCCCGGCGCCTTTCGGCTGCCCGCCGACGCCGCGGGAAAGGGGGATCGGTCATGAGCCGTCCATCGACCCGGCCATCGTTCCGCTCGGGGTTTGCGGCGATCATCGGCCGCCCGAACGTGGGCAAATCGACGCTCTTGAACCAGCTGGTCGGCCAAAAAGTGGCGATCATGTCGGACAAACCGCAGACGACGCGGAACAAGATTCAGGGCGTATATACGACGGAGAAGGAGCAGATCGTATTTCTCGACACGCCGGGCATCCACAAGCCGAAGTCGCGGCTCGGCGATTACATGAACCAGGCGGCGCTCAGCGCCTTGAACGAGGTCGACGTCGTGCTGGTGATGGTGGACGTCACGATGGAGCCGGGCGCGGGCGACCGGTTCATTATCGAGCAGTTGAAAAAGGTGGACACCCCCGTATTTCTCGTGCTGAACAAGATCGACCAAGTCCATCCCGAAGCGCTGCTGCCGATCATCGCCACCTACAAAGACATGCACGATTTCGCGGAAATCATCCCGGTGTCCGCCAAGCTCGGCAGCAATGTGCAGACGCTGCTGGATGAAATCGTCAAGCGTCTGCCGGAAGGGCCGCAGTATTACCCGGCCGACCAAGTGACCGATTATCCCGAGCAGTTTATATGCGCGGAGCTGATCCGGGAAAAAATTTTGATGTTGACCCGCGAGGAAGTGCCGCACTCCGTCGCCGTTTATGTGGAGGACATGCGGCGGGAGGACAACGGCGTCGTGCGGCTTTCCGCCGTCGTCGTCGTCGAGCGCGATTCGCAAAAACGCATCGTCATCGGCAAAAACGGCTCGATGCTGAAGGAAGTCGGAACGCTGGCGCGGCAAGATATCGAGCGTCTGCTCGGTTCCAAAATTTTCTTGGAGCTGTGGGTCAAAGTCAAAAAAGATTGGCGCAACCAGGAGGCCGCGCTGAAGGAATTCGGCTTTCGCCACGATTCCTATTGACGCGCGGGCATCCGCTGAACGTACCAGCATTTGTCTCGGATAAATGTCGACGCCGAATCCATCCTAATAACTGCATGATGCAGTTTCATATCCTTGGAAAGGATGGGTGGACCATGCGGGATTTTTCTTGGAAATATTTCGCAATGACGGGGAATATCGACGCCTACATGCTTTACAAGGAGATGGATCGGGATCATGAGGAATGGGAGCTGGAGGAAGAAGAGCGGATGATGGACGAAGAACGGTCGGAAGCGTATTATTGACGATTCCGGCACCGTTTTTCGCTTCCAACGGGGCTTGCGCCCCGCGGCGTCCGGAACTTACGCGCCCCACTCCTGCTCGACCCGAAAGAAGGAAGAGATGGGGACATGCTGTGCAAGTCGGAAGCCATTGTCATACGCAGCCTGGATTACGGCGAAGGACATAAAATTTTGCTGCTTCTGACCGCGGAGTCGGGAAAAGTCAGCGTCATGGCGCGCGGGGCGAAGAAACCGCGAAGCCGCCTCGCCGCCGCAGCCCAAATGTTTACGCATGGCGAGTATACATACTACCAGCAAAATGCCGGCAAAATGGGCACATTGAATCACGGGGAAATCATCGACGCTCACCAGCCGCTTCGGGAACATCTGCTTTTGGGCGCGTACGCCGCCTATTTGGCGGAACTCGTCGACCGCCTGGTGGCGGACCAGGAAGGCCGCGCGCTGTTTCCGCAGCTTGCGGCGGCGTTGGAAGCGCTGGAGCGGGGCAAGGATGCGGCCATTGTGGCGCACCTGTTCGAGCTGCGCGTGCTGGAGGAGACCGGATACGCCCCGATGCTCGACGCGTGCGTCCAGTGCCGCCGCGACATCGACGCGGAGCGGGCGGCGATCAGCGCCGGCGCGGGAGGCGTCGTGTGCGCGGACTGCCGCAAGAGCGTGCAGGACGCCATCGCCGTCGGCGCGAAGCCGTTTACGCTGTTGCGCCTGTTCCAGCGAACCGATCTGCGGAGACTCGGCAATGTGTCCGTATCGGAGGAGACGAAGCGGGAACTCGCTCGCATTTTGGATTTGTGGATACGGCACCATATCGGCATTCCATTCAAGTCCCGGCATTTTATCGAACAGATGGAAAAACACGGGCTGTAATCTCCAGTTTCCCGAAACAGGATCCCGACCGGTTACCCGGGTCATCTCCGACGAACGCATGTTCAACACAACGCACGCCAACTGTTGCACCTTGGGCCAGGTTTTGCTATAATATCACACAATTGAACAACAGCGCGATGACGGAAAGGAGTAGTCAGCGCTTGGCCGCGAAGCGAGCCGGGGACGGTGGAAGCCCGGCCGGCCGAACTGGCGAACGGCGTTCCCGAGCGTACGAACGAAACAAGCGGGCGTACTGCGAGCAGCGGACGCCAAGTAGGGTGGAACCGCGGGATCAGGCATCCCGTCCCTATGTTCTGGGTGGACATAGCGCGACGGGATGTTTTTTGCGCTGTTTTTGACGCTTTCCGTCAAAGCGGCGCGGCGCATGTCGCCCCATATTTTGATGTCAAGGAGCAGGCGCGATGAATTTTCAAAACATGATTTTGACTCTGCACCAGTTCTGGGCGGAACAAAATTGCATCATCATGAATCCCTATGATGTGGAAAAAGGCGCGGGCACTTTCAATCCGATGACGTTTTTGCGCTCCATCGGCCCCGAGCCCTGGAACGTCGCCTACGTGGAGCCTTCGCGGCGTCCGACCGACGGCCGCTACGGCGAAAATCCGAACCGGCTGTATCAGCACCACCAATATCAGGTCATTATGAAGCCCTCGCCCGACAACATTCAGGAGCTGTATTTGCAAAGCCTCGAGCGGCTCGGCATTCATCCGCGGCAGCACGACATCCGCTTTGTCGAGGACAACTGGGAATCGCCGACGCTCGGCGCCTGGGGGCTCGGTTGGGAAGTGTGGCTGGACGGCATGGAAGTGACGCAGTTCACGTATTTCCAGCAGGTCGGCGGACTCGACTGCCGCCCGGTGTCCGTGGAAATCACTTACGGCATGGAGCGGCTGGCGTCCTATATCCAGCAAAAAGAAAACGTGTACGACCTGGAGTGGGTCGACGGCGTCACCTACGGCGACGTCTTTTTCCAGAACGAGTACGAACAGTCCAAATATACGTTTGAAGTGTCCGACACCCGGATGCTGTTTACGCTGTTCAACATGTACGAGGAGGAAGCGGGCCGCGCGCTGGAGCAGGCGCTCGTGCTGCCCGCATACGATTACGTGCTCAAATGCTCGCACACGTTCAACCTGCTGGACGCTCGCGGCGCGATCAGCGTCACCGAGCGGACCGGTTACATTGCGCGCGTTCGCCATCTGGCGCGCCGGTGCGCGCAGGCGTATTACGAAGCCAGGGAGCGGCTCGGATTTCCGCTGCTGAAGCAAACCGACCGGAAGGAGGCGAACGCCCGTGGCTAACGATCTGCTGCTGGAAATCGGCTTGGAAGAGCTGCCCGCCCGGTTTGTGCGCGCGGCGATGGAGCAGCTGAAGGACAATATGGACAAATGGCTGCGGGAGGCTAGGCTCGCTTTCACGCGTATCGACGCGTACGCGACACCGCGCCGGCTTGCGGTCGTCGTAACGGGGCTGGCGGACAAACAGGAGGACGTGCAGGAGGAAGTGCGCGGACCGGCGCGACACATCGCCCTGGACGAAAGCGGCGCATGGACGAAAGCGGCGCTCGGTTTCGCGCGCAGCCAGGGAGTTTCGCCGGACGAGCTGTTCCTGAAAACGTGGCAAAATACCGAATACGTGTTTGCCGTCAAAAAGAACGCCGGCCAAGAAACGGCGTCCGTGCTGCCGGAAGCGCTGAAAGCGATCGTCACCTCGCTGCATTTTCCGAAAAGCATGCGCTGGGGCGACCACGATCTGCGCTACGCGCGGCCGATTCGCTGGCTGGTCGCGCTGTACGGAAGCGACATCGTGCCGTTTGAGATCGCGGGCGTCCGCTCCGGCAATGTGACGCGGGGACACCGCTTCCTGGGAGACGAGGCGGCCATCGGGCACGCTTCGGAATACGTCGATTTGCTGAAACGGCAGCATGTGTACGCGGACGTGGATGAACGCAAATCGATGATCGTCGATCAAATCCGCAAGCTCGCGGAACAGCGCGGCTGGACGGTGCCGATCGACGAGGATTTGCTGGAAGAAGTGCTGTTCCTCGTCGAGTATCCGACGGTGCTGTTCGGACAGTTTGAACCGGAGTTTCTCGACATTCCGCAGGAAGTGCTGATCACCTCGATGCGCGAACATCAGCGGTATTTCCCCGTATTGGACGACGGCGGAAAGCTCATGCCCTATTTCGTCACGGTGCGCAACGGCGGCGAGGAATCGCTCGATGTCGTCGCCAAAGGCAACGAGAAGGTGCTGCGCGCGAGACTGTCGGACGCGAAGTTTTTTTACCAGGAAGATCAAAAGCTGAAAATCGACACGGCGCTCGCCAAGCTGGAAAAAGTCGTGTTCCACGAAGAGTTGGGCACGATGGGCGACAAGACGCGGCGCATCCGGCACAACGCCGAACGCATCGCGCGGCTGTTCGGCGTGGACGGGCAGGATCTCGCGCATGTCGACCGCGCCGCGGCGATTTGCAAATTCGACCTCGTTACGCAAATGGTGTACGAATTCCCCGAACTGCAGGGCGTCATGGGGCAGGATTACGCAAGAAAAGCCGGGGAACCCGAACCGGTCGCCCGCGCGGTGTTTGAACATTATCAGCCGCGGTTCGCCGGCGACGCGGCGCCCGCATCCACCGTCGGCGCGATTGTCAGCATCGCGGACAAAATCGACACGATCGCCGGCTGCTTTGCCATCGGCATCGTGCCGACCGGCTCCCAGGACCCTTACGCTCTGCGCCGTCAGGCGGCGGGCATCGTGCAAATTTTGCTGGAACAAAAGCCGCCGCTCGGCCTGTCGGAGCTGTTCGCGATTGCGCTGGACGCGCTGAAAGCCGCGCAAGTATTGAAGCGGAGCGAAGACGACATCCTGCGCGACCTGTTCGCCTTCTTCGAACTGCGCATCAAGCACGTGCTGCAGGAATCGGCGCGCTACGACGTGGCGGACGCGTGCTTGGCGGCGGGGTTTGACCGTGTGCCGTCGACGGTGCGTCGCTGCGCGGCGCTGACCGCGTTCCTGGAGCGGCAAGACGCGAAAACGGCGATCGAATCGTTGATACGCGTCAGCAATCTGGCGGCCAAGGCCGAAACGCGCGACATTGACCCTTCCCGGTTCAGCGACGACGCCGAACGCGAGCTCCATGACGCGTTTCAGCGCGTGCGGCCGCAGGTGGCCGCGCGGATGGAAGCCGGGGAAGAACACGCGGCGCTGGAGCTGCTTGCAGAGCTGCGCGAGCCGATCAACCGCTTTTTCGACGCGGTCATGGTGATGGCGGACGATGCCGCCGTCCGCGACAACCGCCTCGCTCTCCTCGCCGGCATTGCCGATATGACGTCCGCTTTCGCGGATTTTCGCAAGCTCGTGCTTTGATCGACGGAGCAGGACTTTGGAGGGAGATGTCGAATTTCTATCGACATAGGACTTAAGTAGGAGTAGGTGAGCGGCATCGAGGACGGACGAATTCGCATTGTGGTGGACGCCGATGCTTGCCCGGTCAAAGACACGATTGTCGAGGTCGCGGCCCGATTCGGGGCGCACGTCGTCATGGTCGCCTCCCATAACCACCGGATCGAGCCCGCCGAAGGGGTCACCGTGGTGCAGGTGGACGCTTCCGACCAGTCGGCGGACCTCCACATCGCCAACCGCTTGCGCAAACGCGATGTTCTCGTTACGCAGGATTTCGGGCTGGCGGCCATCGGACTGGCGAAGGGGGCCGTGGCGCTTTCGTTCCGGGGGCAGCGGTACACCGCAGAGACGATCGAGTATTTGCTCGCGCACCGGCACGCGCTGTCGAGGCAGCGGCGGGGAGGGGCACGGATCAAGGGACCGCGCGCGATGACCGACGAGGACAAGCTCCGCTTTCAACACGCTTTGACAAAAGTTTTGACACGGTTGCAGGAAAATCGCAATCTGTAGAGAATTATAAGTCTTACGCAAAAAGGTGGTCGATTTGAACCGCGGAAGCATACCCGAATATGTCATTGACGCGGTCTTGAAAGGGCATGATCTGGTCGAGGTCGTCGGCCGCCACGTATCGTTGACCAAACGCGGGAAAAACTACGTGGGGCTATGCCCGTTCCATTCCGAAAAGACTCCTTCTTTCCATGTATCCAGGGAAAAACAGATTTTCAAATGCTTCGGCTGCGGAAAGGGCGGAAACGTGATCCAGTTCGTCATGGAGGCGGAAGGATTGCCGTTTCCCGAAGCGGTGCGCATGCTGGCGCAGCAAATCCGTCTGCCGTTCCGGTGGGAAGAAGGCACGGATCGCCTGTCCCCCGCCCAGCGGGACAAGTTGAGGCTGTTCGAGGCTCACGAGCTTGCTTCCAAATGGTATCATAATATTTTGCTTAATACGGCGGCGGGGAAACCCGCCATGGAATATTTGATCGGGAGGGGATTTTCCCAGAAAGTGATCGAAACTTTCCGCATCGGATACGCGCCTCCCATGCGCGACACGTTGGCGCGTTTTTTGGACAAGCGCGGATTTCCGGCGGATCTCATGTGCAAAGGAGGTCTTCTTCGTTCTACGGACAGCGGAACGGCCGATCTGTTCCGGGACCGCGTAATGTTCCCGATCTGCGACCCGGCGGGGAAAGTGATCGCCTTCGGCGGCCGCGCCGTCGGCGGCGGCGAGCCAAAGTATCTCAACACGCCGGAATCGCCCGTGTTTCGAAAGAGCCGGGTGCTGTACAATCTGGATCGGGCCAGACCGGACATTCGCAAAAAAAACCAGATCGTGCTGTTCGAAGGTTACGTCGATGTGATCAGGGCGTGGGAAGCGGGCGTACCGAACGGCGTCGCCGCGATGGGGACGTCGCTGACGGACGAACACGCCGCCGTCCTGAAACGCTATGCCGACGAAATCGTATTGTGTTATGACGGGGATGAAGCGGGACAAAAAGCGGCCCTGAGCAGCCTTTCGCTGCTGGAAAAGCACGGATTCACCGTGAGGGTGGCGCTGCTCCCCGACGGTATGGACCCCGATGAATACATCGGGCGGCACGGACCGGAGAAATTCGTGAGGGACGTGGTGGAAAGCCCGGTCGCTTCCGTACGCTTCCGCCTGCTGCGGCTGCGGAAACAGCACCGCCTCGATACCGAGGAAGGGAAGCTCCGGTATATGCGCGCCTCGCTGAACGTCATCTCCTCATTGTCGTCCGCGACCGAGAGAGAACATTATCTTCGCGAACTCGCCGCGGAGTTTCAATATACATTTGAATCGTTGAAGCAGGAAAGCGACGAAATCCGCAGCAATTTGGAAAAAAGCGGCCGTCGCGGGGATAATCCGCCATATTCGTGGAATAATGTTATGAATGACGGCAGGCGAACCGAGCGGATACCTGCCCTGTTTCCGGCGTACCATCAGGCGGAGCGCAATTTGCTCGCGATCATGATGCATGAACCGGAAATTGCTTCATATGTTGAAGTGAACCTCGGTGACGCCTTCAACGTGGACATCCATGCGGCGATCTCCGCTTACATTTACGCTTATTACGCACAAAACGGGGAGCCGGATCCCGGCAAGCTGATTTCGATGATGGATTCCGATCTCGGAAGCATTGCCGCTTCCATTGCGCTCCAGTATTCGCAAGGAGCGGTCGCTCCCCAGGTTATCGACGATTATATTCGGGAAATCAGAAAAGCGCCGATTCAACGCACGATCGAACAGAAAAAAAAGGAATTGTTGGGTGCGGAACGCGCAGGCGACATCGAGCGCGCGCTGGCGCTCGGCAATGAAATCATCACCCTGGAACGGCAGCTGAAGAATATGCAGGGGCACTCATTCCAGGGAGGAGGGAGCTGAATCCATGACAAATGAACAGCAGTCCGGAACGGAAACCGAACTGACCTTGGAACAGGTCAAAGAGCAATTGATTGAGCTGGGGAAGAAACAGGGGTCAACCTTAACTTACAAAAATATCATGGATCGACTCGGCACCTTTGACCAGGATCCGGAACAGATCGACGAATTTTTCGAACAGTTGGCGGAACACGGCATTGCCGTCGTCAACGAAAACGAGGAAGACATGCATCTGGAGGGCGACGAGGCGCACGACCATGACGACTTTGCCCTCGACGACGATTTGTCGCTGCCGCCCGGCATCAAAATCAACGATCCCGTCCGCATGTATTTGAAAGAGATCGGCCGCGTGCCGCTCTTGACCGCCGAGGATGAAATCGAACTGGCGAAACGCATCGAGCAGGGGGACGAGGAAGCGAAAAAGCGGCTGGCGGAGGCGAACTTGCGGCTTGTCGTCAGCATCGCCAAACGTTATGTCGGCCGGGGAATGCTCTTTCTCGACCTCATCCAGGAAGGCAATATGGGGCTGATCAAAGCGGTGGAAAAATTCGACCGCACCAAAGGGTTCAAATTCAGCACGTACGCCACCTGGTGGATTCGTCAAGCGATTACGCGCGCCATTGCCGACCAGGCACGCACGATTCGCATCCCGGTGCACATGGTGGAGACGATCAACAAGCTGGTGCGGGTGTCGCGGCAGCTGCTGCAGGAACTCGGCCGGGAACCGACGCCGGAAGAAATTGCGAAAGAAATGGATTTGTCGGTGGACAAAGTGCGGGAAATCATGAAGATCGCCCAGGAGCCGGTTTCGCTGGAAACGCCGATCGGCGAAGAGGACGACTCCCATCTCGGCGACTTTATCGAAGACCAGGAAGCGCTCGCTCCTTCGGACGCCGCCGCTTATGAACTGTTGAAGGAGCAGCTGGAAGACGTGCTGGACACGCTGACGGAACGGGAAGAAAACGTGCTTCGCCTGCGGTTCGGGCTGGACGACGGGCGTACACGCACGCTGGAGGAAGTCGGCAAAGTGTTCGGCGTCACGCGCGAACGCATTCGCCAGATCGAGGCCAAGGCTCTGCGCAAACTGCGCCATCCGAGCCGCAGCAAGAGATTGAAGGATTTTCTGGAATAAACCTTTCTCTCGCGGAAGGTTTTTCTTTTTGATGCCACATTCCAGGGAGTGAGTCGCGTGCATCCGGAAAAGCGCAGGCTGATCGTCAGAGAAATCGAGCGTTGGCGTCGCAGCAGGCTGCTTCCCGAACAATACTGCGACTTCCTGCTGAACCTGTACGCGGACGAACTGGCGGCAGGCGCGTCGGGCGTCCGGTCGCGAGCCGCCGAAGCGATTGAAAACAGCCACTGGAAATATTGGCTGTTCGGCGTGCTCGGACTGGCAGCGATCGCCATGCTTGCCATTCATTTTAACGATTTTCCGCTGCCGATGCAAATAAGCACGGCCGCACTGCCGCTCTTGGCCGCATTTGCCGCCGCCCACGTGTACAGGAGCGCAAAACCCGTGCTCGCGCACGTATGCGCGGGGGCCGGAAATGTGCTGCTGCTCGTGCTCGGTCCCTATTTCATAAATGCGCACGGACCCGCGGACAGCCATTGGATCGGCGTCTACATCGGTGTCTGCAGCCTGCTCTGGATCGTTCAGGGCATCGTGTGGCGCATGGGATTGTTCCATTTTTGCGGCTGGATCGGCCTGGTGCTCGTTTACGCCTGGAGCGTGCAGGTGTCGTTCACGGACCTGCTCTGGATTCACGCGCAGTTGATGTGGATTCCGCTGGCGGTGCTGTTCGCCTGGTTCGCCTGGCTGTTCCATCGTAAAAACAAGGGCGTTTCGCGCATTTTCATGGCCGTTGCCGCCGTCCAGTGGTTCGTGCCCGACGTGCTGGCCTTTGTGTTGCACGGGGCGGGCGCTTGGGAACAGGTCGGGTTGGTCATCAAAATCGTTGCCGCCGGAGCGCTGTTGTATGTGTCAAGGAAGCATTGGGTGGTGTGGATCGCTTGACGGTGACGTTATCGGAAAGGCTTGGCGCCGTAGCCGCCTGCGTCCCCCGGGGCAGCCGGTTGGCGGACATCGGCTCCGATCACGCGCTCCTGCCGGTATGGCTGGCGGCACACGGCATCATCGTGTCCGCGGTGGCCGGCGAACTGAATCGGGGACCTTGGGAAGCGGCGCGCCGGCAGGTGGAGACGTCGGGCTTTAGCCGGCTGATCGACGTTCGCCAGGGGGACGGACTGTCGGTGCTTCGTCCGGGAGAGGCGGACACCGTGGTGATCGCCGGCATGGGCGGCGCGCTCATTACGCGGATTTTGACGGAAGGAGCGGACCGGCTGGCCGGCGTCAAACGGCTCGTGCTCCAACCGAATGTGGCCGAGGATAAAGTGCGGGAATGGATGCTGGAACGCGGCTGGTATCTCGACCATGAGCAAATCGTGGAAGAAGACGGTCATTTCTATGTCATCTTGAGCGCGGTGCCCGAATCGCCGTCTTGCCGCAACGCCGAGTTGTACGCCCCGTATTCGCTGAATGGCGTCGCCGTCGGTCGCGAACTTCTGCTCCGGATGGGACCGCGCCTGGTGAAGCGGCCGTGCGCGGCCTTTTTCCGGAAATGGGAGCGCGAACGGGAACAGATGAGGCGCATCGTCGACAGTCTGTGCCGCTCCGACACGGAGGAAGCGGCGGCGAAGCGGGCGGAACTGGAAAGGCAGATCGGGCAAATCGGGGAGGTTTTGCGATGTTTGTCAACGGACATACCGTAATGCGCTGGATGGAAACGTTCGCCCCGGCCCGCCTGGCCGTTCCCGACGATCGGATCGGACTCCAATTGGGGACGGCGGACAAGGAAGTCAGGGCGATTTTGGTCGCGCTGGACGTGACGGAGGAAGTGGCGGACGAGGCGATCGCGGCGGGGGCGAACTGGATCGTCGCGCATCACGCCATCATTTACCGGCCGCTCAAAAACTTGCGCACCGACACGCCGGCGGGACGGCTGTATGAAAAGCTGATCAAGCACGACATCGCCGTTTACATCGCGCACACCAATCTGGATGCCGCCGAAGGCGGCGTGAACGATTTGATGGCCCGGGCGCTGGGGCTTCACAACTGCCGTGTCCTGGAAACCGTGTACGAGGAACCGCTGTACAAATTGGTCGTTTTCGTACCGGAAACCCATCTCGAGCCGGTGATGGACGCGGTGTTCGACGCGGGGGCGGGAGCGATCGGCGAATACAGCCGCTGCGGGTTTTACGCGGCGGGCACCGGCACGTTCCTGCCGGGAGAAGCGGCGAATCCGTTCATCGGCGAAGCGGGACGGACGGAGCGGGTGGCGGAGTACCGCCTGGAAACGATCGTTCCGGAACCGCTGGTCGCGGATGTGGAGCGGGCGATGCGACAAGCCCATCCGTATGAAGAACCGGCGTTCGACTGGATTTCGCTGCGGCAGACCGGCCGCCGGTACGGTCTCGGGCAGTGCGGCGACCTGCCCGGGGAAGTTACCCTCGCGGAACTGGCGGAGCAGGTGAAGAAGGCGCTCGACGTCGACCGCGTCAGGGTCGTCGGGCCGCTGGACCGCCGAGTGCGCCGGGCTGCCGTTCTCGGAGGATCCGGATCCAGATACATCGGCCGCGCGCTGTCCGCCGGCGCCGACGTGCTGATCACCGGCGACATCGACTATCACTCCGCCCACGACGCGCTGGCCGCGGGTTTGTGCCTGATCGATCCGGGGCATAACGCGGAGAAAATCGTCAAACGCGCGCTGGCGGACTATTTGCGAAAACAGGCGGAAGCGGCCGCGAGTTCCACGAAAGTGCTGGCTTCGGAAGTCGATACGGATCCGTTCGCAGTCCTGTAAGACACCGCGCACACCGGCCGCGCATGGGCCGGCCGCGCACTCGTGTTTTGCGATCGCCATTTGTGCGCGAGCATTTGCATGTCCACTTTGCAGCATTATTTGCTCGAATCGGCAATTTGTACCACGGTATCCTTTTGTGCGGCACCGTTTGTGCGTCATTTGTTCGTCAACCCTAACGCGGCAGCATGTGGACACCGCCGTTTTTTTTTGGTGGTCCACATTTGCTCAACAGGAATGTGCGAGTCAACCTTCATCGGTCCACATTTGCGCATTCGGCCATTTCACGTCGCCATTTGCCGCTCCGCATTTGCGCAGCGGCATTCGCGCGTCAACATTTGCCGGTTGAGAATTCGGACGGGTGGCGGTATACTATTAGGCGCGGGAAGTTTGACAGACAATCGCTGGCGGCGCATGGCGCCGCGGGAGGAAAGTCCGGGCTCCACAGGGCAAGGATGCTGGATAACGTCCAGTCAGCGCGAGCTGAAGGATAGTGCCACAGAAACGGACCGCCGATGGCGCGGCTCGTCCGCGCACAGGCAAGGGTGGAACCGTGGTGTAAGAGACCACGAGGACATTTGGCGACTTATGTCCTGGTAAACCCCATCCGGAGCAAGACCTAATGGAACGCGGCGCCGGTAACGGCGCAACCCTGGCCCGGGGGCGTTCAGGTTGGTCGCTTGAGCCTTGCAGCAATGCATGGCCTAGATAGATGATTGTCGCTTCCGTGACGTGGGAGGGCGAAAGCCCGTTCGTACCACGGGAAGAACAGAACCCGGCTTATGGCAAACTTCTCGGCGATCCATATGCTTTTCACAAAATCAGGTGCGCGTCGCGCAAGACGGCACCTGATTTTTGCATTTCCGGATATTTGCGCTGAGTCGGACGACTGCGCCAGAGCCGTATTCATCCACGGGTGTGCGTTCCGTCCCGTCTGTACGAAAGGTTTTCGATCAAAGATGCCGAGCCGTGAGGAATCCATCAGGCCGAGACGGGTGCGGCACCAAAGAGCGAACCAACAAGGCGGACGGAAGCGGTGATGCGCGGCCGTTCACAAAACCAGCGCCGTGCAATCGGCGACGGCGCCAATTTCGTTACTCTTTGAACAGACTTCGCAGCGACTCGAGAAATTCCTGCCAAGCGGATTTTTTTGTCGCTTCGGAAAAACCCTCCGGCTTGAGGGCGTATTCCAGTGCGGTCCTCACGTTGATAAGGCCGTAGCCGTAATAAGGATCTTTTCCCGGCGCGCCCAAATCGTCCGCGCTTTTTCGCATGATGTCCATCACTTCTTCATTGGTCAGATCCGGATTCAGCGACCGGATCATCGCCGCCAGCGCCGCGGCGTGGGGGCTGGCCATGGACGTTCCGGACAGCGCCGCGTACTGGTTCTCGAAATACGTGCTGGCAATCGTTTCTCCCGGGGCGACCACATCGAGATAATCGCCGTAATTGGAAAACACCGACCGGCGCTTGGAGCTGTCGGTGGCCGAAACGGCCAGCACTTCCGGATAAGCGGCCGGATAACCGGGATCCTCGGTGTTGTCGTTGCCGGTGGCGGCGATGAGGACGACGTCCCGGTCGTAGGCGTAGCGAATGGCGTCATGCAAAAATTCGGCGTCCACATAGTTGCCCAGGCTCAGATTGATCACACTCGCGCCGTTATCGGTCGCCCAAATGATGCCGCGGGCGACGTCATAGGTGCTTCCCGCGCCGGTATGATCGAGCACTTTGATCGGCATGACCTGATTGTACCAGCTCATGCCGGCGACGCCTTCGTAATTGTCCACGGTGGCGGCAATGATGCCGGCGACATGGGTTCCGTGTCCGACGTCGTCCTCGGGCGGCGCATTTTCGTCGACCAGATTGATTCCTTCCGCCAGCCTTCCCGCAAGATCCGGGTGGTCGAGGTCCACGCCGGTGTCGATCACGGCGACTTTGACCGCCTCGCTGCCTTTGCCCAACTGCCATCCTTTCAGCGTGCCGATGTTCGGCAAGTTCCATTGATAGGCGGCGAACAGCTCATCATTCGGGGCGAACGTCGACTCCTCGTCGGACTGCGCCCGCGACTGTCCGCTCGTCCGCTTTATGCCGTTGGTCAAATAAATGTAGTGCGGTTCCACATACTCCGGGTTCCAGCGGTCGCGGAAATAATCCATCATCTGTTTGGCGTTCAGCCTCTCGGATTCGAACACGTACGTGTACCCGAGCCGGCGTACGCGGCGGCATCCGATGTCTTCCTGTATTTGTGCGAGCTGCTGTTCCGTCGGTTCGCCGCGAAATTTGACCACCACATGATCGACCAAATAATGGCTCGTTCCTTCGTTTTGTTCGGGATGACGCACTTTTTTGTCGCGCAAGGTGTCCGAATCGACGGATTCGATGTTGAAGCGTTTGTCGCTCGGATACGGGACGATGCGCAGGTTTTTTCGCTGTTCCTTCATGATCCGGTCGGACAGCTCATGGCTGGCGACGGCGGTGACGGTGCCGAGTTGTTGATCCGGAGACGACGCGTGGATGACGATATAAGCGCGCTTTCCGGCGCGGATCGTGCCGGAGATGCGCGTCATTCCCGGGCCGGCAGGGACTGTCTTGTCGTCGAGCCGGGAACGGATCGCTTCGCCGGCATCGGTGGGCAGCGAGCCGAAGCGGACCGGCTCATCGCGGGAGTCCGTCCCCGCGCCGGCCGGCGGCTGCCAGGCCGCATACACGAAATGGCGGTTGTGGTCCATCATTTGACGCAGCCGGCGCCTTACGTCGTCGGCGGATTTCGATTGCGCGAACACCCGCCGCACATCGGCCGCACAGGCGGCCCTGAACAGCTGTTCCGTGTGTTCCGCGTCTCGCTCCATGATCGTCCGCTTCATCGCCAATTCCTTCTCCCGCGGCATCGTTTCCGGATCGTCCGTCCGCCGGTTGTCATATGTTGAAAACAGAAACAAGGCGGCGGCCACAATGGCCGTGCCCGCAATCCATTTCCACCTCATGGATCGACCCCTCCGGTAACGTTTTTGGTTAGAGTGCCACTTCCATAGAAGCGGTATACCTTTTGTCCGCCATTTGTGGTACGATGGGGGAGAACATGCTTGAGGAGGTTTCGCCGGATGGCTGCGCACAATGTCAAAGCGCTTTGCGAATCGACTAGAAGCAGTCTGAAAGAAGCGGTGGCCTTGATGGAATCGTTTCTGAACAGCACGACGATTGAATCGCTCAACCCGGTTGCGGATGAACAGACGCAGGAATTTTACCGGGACTTTTTGTCCGACCTGCGCCGGTTGTGCGTGTACACGGAAGACGGCTACGAAAAACTCGGCGTTGCCCTGCGCCGCAAAACGTTCCCCGTCGATTATGCCGAGAAGGTGCTGCATGAAGTGTTCCATCAGTGCGTCAACCAGTTTTTCTTTCCAAAACACGAGTGTTACTCCGAAGAAGGCCGCTACGCGTATACCGGGCAGGATGCGATCCGCTTTCGCAAGAAGCCGGCGCGCGCCGTTCGCGACATCACGCTGCAGCTGTCCAAAATTTTCGAAGTACTGCGGGAAGAACTCGCTTATTACGAAACCGATTATGTGACGAAGCGAAAAATGCAGGAGCATCAAGTTTGAGCCGAGCCGGGGAAATCCGCCGGCAGTCCGACCGCCTGGAAAGGCGGTTTTTTTGTTGGAAGGAAGGCATTCAATGCCAAAGTTTGCGTCCGAAAGTCTTTTTGCCAAAAGATCATGGGGAAATGGCGGGGCGGCCGGTTGGAAGCATTGGCGAAAGCTAAAAGGGATAGTCCGCGCGCGACGGGGGAAAGCTTGAACCGGAGGTGATATCCGTGCCCGAAGTCAAATGCAGCGTTTCCGACTGCCATTATTGGAAGGAAGGCAACAACTGCGCGGCGGATTTGATTATGATCGAAATTGACAAGCACGCCAACGCCCAGTTTAAAGAGGAGTACGCCGGGGAAAGTTTTTCGAGCGGCCACAAGGATGCCGCAGGTGAGGCCGCCAAGACATGCTGTCATACGTTCCGTCCGAAACGGGCATAATACGCCCGCGGGCGCGCAACAACACGGAATCCGGCAGTGTCAACACTCTGCACGGAGGTGGATGGCATGGATACAGAGCGGCGGTCGGACGAAGGGCAGCATGAACGCCGGCAACCGTCGGCATTCCAATCGGGCATTGCCGATAGCGGCAGCGAGCCGAGTGCTGTCGGCTCGGTGAACACAACGGACGCCGACGGCGGCGATCATGAGCCGAACAAGGGCGGTTCGGACCGTGCATCGCGCGCAAACGGCGGGAAAGACGAGGAGTTTGCCGCGGAAGTGGCGGTTCCGGATCCCCCGGCCGCATATCGCGGCGCGGAGCGGAACGAGCCCGCAAAACCGGCTGCGGAAAGCGACGCCCGGGATGATCAGGGAGCCGGAGAACAGGGCGGCGTCGCCGTCGGATGGTTTGCGCTTGCCCTGGCCATCGCATCGTTGTTCGTATGGCCTGCGCTGCTGGGGCCGGCGGCGGTGCTGTTCGGTTTCGTATCCTGGATGCAGGGAAGCCGGGCTCTCGGCATTTGGTCCATCGTCCTCGGCATCATTTCCTTTATCGCCTATTTGGCGCTGGCTCCGTTGTACCGGTAGGCCGAAGAGGGCGGAAGTCGGGCGAGGGGCTGTCCCAAAAGTCAAAGAACTTGACCGAGGGACTGCCCCATTTCGTGTCCGACAAACAAAAAGAAACCCTCTTTTGGTAAAATGGAAGTGACAAGCAACCAATACCAAAGGAGTG
>Ga0066871_100034_pt1 | contig 124979 bp, 109 predicted proteins | sample CeladaPassage60B_FD_62209 | JGI IMG/M metagenome (GOLD analysis project Ga0066871, IMG submission 62209) | Cellulose-adapted microbial communities from the Joint BioEnergy Institute, USA - Passage3 60B | ecosystem: Engineered > Bioreactor > Continuous culture > Unclassified | place: USA...
GGAGCTGGATGTGCTGCTGGAACAGCTGAAATGGATCCGGGGCAGGCCGGACGTGCCGGGGGGCTATTCGTTTGACCGGCACATCAACAACGCCTTTTACGAAGTGTATCGGGACGGCAACGAGCCGCGGGAAACGCTGGAAAACTACGCGCGGACGATCAATCAGGAAATTACGATGAAACGTCAGGAATTCGATCTGCCGACCAAATAGAAGGGAGGACGCCCGATGCAGATCGGCACGAAAGCGCAAAGAGCGGTCGGACACGCCGCGGTTTCCGTCCGGTTGGCCCATCTCTGGAAAGAGATCAAGTTGAACCGGACGCTGTACGCGATGCTTGCGCCTTATTACCTGATTTTTTTCACGTTTACCGTCCTTCCCGTCGGCTTGTCGCTGCTCATCAGTTTCACCGATTTCAACATGCTGGAATTTCCGGATTGGGTAGGCTGGCGCAACTATGCCCATCTGTTCGTCCGCGACGACGTGTTTCTGATCGCGGTGAAAAACACGATCGTGTTTGCGACGATCACCGGGCCCGTCAGCTACGTCGCCTGTTTCGTGCTGGCGTGGATCATCAACGAACTTCCGCCCAAAATCCGCGCGTTCGCCACGCTGGTGTTTTACGCGCCCGCGCTGTCGGGCAACGCCTACATCGTCTGGACGCTGCTGTTTGCGGGCGACTCGTACGGTTACGTCAATGCGTTTTTGTTGAAATGGCGCTTTATTCTGGAACCGATCATTTGGCTGAAAGACCCGAAATACATCATGCCGATCATTATCATCGTCCAGTTGTGGCTCAGCCTCGGGACGAGTTTTCTCGCGTTCATCGCCGGGCTGCAGACGATGGACAAGACGCTGTATGAAGCGGGGGCCATCGACGGCATCCGCAACCGTTGGCAGGAGCTTTGGTACATTACGCTGCCTTCCATGCGGCCGATGCTGCTGTTCGGGGCGGTGATGCAAATTACGGCGTCGTTCGCGGTGTCGGAAGTCGCCACGACCCTTGCCGGGTTCCCGAGCGTGCAATACGCCGGCCATACGATCGTCACCCATTTGATGGACTACGGCACGATCCGCTTTGAGATGGGATACGCTTCGGCAGTCGCCACCGTGCTGTTTGGCATGATGCTCGGAACGAACCTGCTCATTCGCAAACTGCTGTTGAAGGTGGGGGAGTAGCGGCATGCAGCATTTGCTGTTCAGAAGAAAAAAAGTCAGCCGTTCCCTGGCGGGCGACCTGCTCTTGTTCCTGGTGCTGGCGCTGCTCGGTTCGTTCATGGCGATGCCGCTCGTGTTCGTCATCAACAACGCCTTTAAACCGATCAACGAAATCCTGAAGTTTCCGCCGGATTTTTTCGTGCGAAACCCGACGCTGGACAATTTTACGGATTTGTACCATTTGTTGTCCAATTCGTGGGTGCCGTTTACGCGGTATATCTACAACACGCTGTTCATCGCCGTCGTGGGGACGATCGGACACGTCATCATCGCCTCGATGGCGGCTTATCCGCTGGCCAAACGGAAGTTTCCCGGCAAAAGTTTTCTGTTTACGATCGTCGTGCTGTCGCTGATGTTTTCCGCGACGGTCACCCAGATCACCAACTATATGACGATGTCCTGGCTGGGCATGCTGGATACGCACTGGGCCGTCATCATTCCGGCGATCGGTTCCTCCCTCGGTTTGTATTTGATGAAGCAGTTCATGGAGCAGGTGCCGGACGCCTTGCTGGAAGCGGCGCAAATGGACGGCTGCAGCGAATGGCGCATTTTTTGGAACATTGTCATGCCGATCGTCAAGCCCGCCTGGCTGACGCTGATCATCTTCTCGTTTCAGGGACTGTGGGGCGCCGGCGGCGCAGCCGGATCCATGTTCATTTACAGCGAACAATTGAAAACGATCGATTACGCGCTGAACCAAATTCTCGCCGGCGGCATCATCCGGACCGGGCCGTCGATGGCCGCGACGCTGCTCATGTTGTGCGTGCCGATCACGATCTTTGTCCTGTCGCAAAGCAGCGTCATCCAGACGATGTCCACGTCCGGCATGAAAGATTAGGGGAACAAGGGGGGGCCTGCATGAACCATTGGCGAAAATGGCTGCTGATGTTTCCGCTTGCTGCACTGCTGTGCGGATGGGCCGCTCCCGCGGCGCTCGCCGCTCCTTATGAAGGTTACAACTATTCGTATTGGAACGAACCCGAGCCCGCTCCCGTGCCCTATTTGCCCGACCGGCAAATTACCGGCCAACAAGTGTCCGCCGGCCCGTTCAACGCGCCGGAAGACTTGTTCGTCACCCAGGACGGCCACATCTACGTGGCGGACACCGGCAACAACCGGATCGTGCGTCTCGACGCGAACTGGAACGTCACCCGGATCATCGACTCCTTCGACAACAACGGCAAGGAAGACGGATTTTCCGCTCCGAGCGGCCTGTTTGTCACCGGCGACGGCCATCTGTTTGTCGCCGATACGAACAACAAACGCATCGTCGAACTGACGGCGGAAGGGGAGTTGGTGCGCGTCATCGGCCCGCCGGAGGCGGACGTGCTGCCGGAAAATTTCAGCTACCAGCCGATCAAGCTGGTCGTCGATCTGGCCGGCCGCTTGTACGTGGTCGGACGCGGGGTGTTCGACGGCATCATGCAGTTCAACGCCGGCGGAACCTTCACCGGTTTTATCGGCGTCAACAAGGTGCGGTACAGTCCGGTCGAGCTGTTTTGGAAAACCGTGTTGACGCGTGAACAGCGCTCCAAGATGGTGCTGTTCATCCCGGTCGAATTCAACAACGTCGACATTGACGAAGAAGGGTTCATCTATGCGACGACCGCCGAGCAAAATTCGACGGCTCCCGTCAAGCGGCTGAATCCGTCCGGCGACGACGTGCTGAAACGCAACGGATACCGTCCGCCGATGGGCGACACCCGCTGGTCCTTCACCAGCGCCATGCCCGGCAGTTCGCAGATCGTTGCGGTCACCGTGGACGAGAAAGGCATTTACAGCATCTTGGACCGTACGCGCGGCCGCGTGTTCACCTATGATCGCGACGGAAAACTGATGTACATTTTCGGGCTGAACGGCGAACAGAAAGGCACGTTCAAAATCCCGGTCGATATCGACATGCTGGGCGACCAAATCCTCGTTCTGGACAAAGGCCTGAACCATATCGTCGTCTTCCGTCCGACACTGTACGGCAAAACGGTCAGGGATGCGGTGATCTACACGGAAATCGGGGAGGAAGAAAAGGCGATCGCCGCGTGGAGAAAAGCGCTGCAGATGAACAGCAACCTGGAAATCGCCTATATCGGCATCGGCAAGGCGGAATTGCGCCAGGGCAACAACTTGGAAGCGATGAAGAACTTCCGGCTCGGCATGCACCTCGACTATTATTCGCGCGCGTTCGAACGTTACCGCAAGGAATTCATGTGGGAACATTTCGGAACGATCGCCGGCGGATTGTTGGCGTGCGTCGCCGTCATGATCGTTGCCGCGCGGATCATGAAACGCAAAAGCGTGGAACCCGGCGTCGTCGGCATGGCATGGTACACGGCGCTGCATCCGTTCAAAGGATTTTGGGACTTGAAATTCGAGAAGAAGGGGAAAGTGTGGTTTGCGCTTGTTCTTCTGCTCCTTCTGTCGATTTTGTACACGCTGAAACGGCAGTATTCCGGTTTTATTTTCAATCCGGGCGTCGATTTCGCCAATGCGAGCATTTTGCAGGAAATGACGTATATCGTATTGCCGTTTTTCCTGTGGTGCGTCGCCAACTGGTCTTTGACGACGCTGATGGACGGCGAGGGCAAATTCCATGAAATCGTCACGGCGACCGCTTATGCGTTGGTTCCGATCATCTTGGTCCAAATTCCGCTCATTTTGTTGTCCAACATGCTCACCGTTCAGGAAGCGTCTTTCTATCGCCTCCTGGAAACGATCGCCAATTTGTGGTTTGTCTATTTGCTGTTCGTCGGCATGCTCACCGTCCACCAATACAGCGTCACCAAGACGCTGGCCACGATGCTGTTAACCTTGATCGTCATCGGCATCATCGTTTTTCTCGGACTTCTGTTTTTCAGCCTGTTGCAGCAAATGATGTCGTTCGGCACTACCGTCTACAAAGAAATCGTATTCCGGATGGCGGAGGGGTGAAGACGTGCGCAGCTGGATGAAGTTTTGGTTGACGGCATTGTCCCTGGGGATGTTGGCTGTTGTCTCCGCCTGCGGCGGCGGAGACGAAAGCGGCCGGCTCGCCCCCGGCGACGATACGGAAGCGGCGGCCGATTCCTCCGTGCGCCGCGTCGACGCGAACGCTTCTATCGAACCGGACATCGACGGCATGGAACCGGTGCTCGAAAACGACAGGCTGCGGTTGTACGTCGGCAGGTCCACCGCGGAAATCGCCGTCGTGGACAAGTCGAGCGGACACGTGTGGTACTCCAATCCGCCGGGCCGCCAGGATCAATCGGGGATGAACGAATACATCAAGGGGAAATTGTCTTCGCAGCTTTCCCTGGTGTACTTGTCGTCGAACGCGCAAAACAAAGATTATGACAGCTTTAACGACAGCGTCAAGTACAACCAGTTTGACATCGCGGTGTCCGACCGGGACGTCACGGTGACCTACCGGTTCGGCAATCCCGAAAAAGGGCTGGAATCCATTCCGGAAAAACTGACCGCCGAGCGGTTTGAGGAACTGCGCGGACGGCTGGAAGACGAGGCCGACAAGGAGGAACTCGAACGGCGCTACAAATTTGTGCCGGAGCAACAAATCTGGGAACGGCGCGAAATTCCGAAGGCGGTCCAAAAGCGCGTCATCGCCCTGTTCGAAAAACTCGGCTACACGGAGGAAGACCTGATGCGGGATCAGGAGGAAACCGGCTCGGAAGGGACGGTCGTGGCCGGCAATCCGAAATTGGAGATGGCGATTTCGTACACGCTGGACGGCGACTATCTGGTCGCCACGGTGGACACGGCATCGATTCAATCGGAGCAATCGGACCTCCGCATTCATTCGATCCGTCTGCTGGAAAACTTCGGCGCTGCGGACCAAAACGCAAGCGGGTACATTTTTCTGCCGGACGGTTCCGGCACGCTGATCCCGCTCAACAGCGGGAAACTGGCGGCGCAGCCGCTGTATTTGCCGGTGTACGGCCAGGATTTGGCCTTTTATATCGATGAAAAGTTCTCCAACCCGCAGCCCGTCCGCCTGCCGGTGTTCGGGATGAAACAAAACGACGCCGCGTTTTTCGCGATCATCGAAAAGGGCGACGGCATCGCCTGGCTGAACGCCGACATCGGCGGCAGACAACATCCCTACAACACCGTGTCGGCCAATTTCGTCATTTTGCCCAAGGACCAAGTGTTTTTGACCCAAAACGAGATTATGTACAAAACCCCGCAAAAACCGTACGAGGGCAAATTGCAAATCCGTTACACGTTCCTGAACGGGGAGAATGCGAACTATTCCGGGATGGCGGCGGCCTACCGCGCCTATCTTGAGCGGAAATACGGACTCGAAAGGCTCGCGGACGGCGACATTCCGTTTTATCTGGAACTGACCGGCGACATCCGGAAGTGGAAAAATTTCATGGGCATACCCTATCAAGGTTTGGTCGCCCTGAGCGATCTCCGGGAAGCGGCGAGCATTGTCGGCAAGCTGCAAGCGGAACATATCGGCAATATCCGGTTGAAGTATACCGGCTGGTTCAACGGCGGGCCGAAACACGAGTTTCCCGCCGATATCGAGATGGATCGCGTGATCGGCAGCAAGAAAGATTGGGACGCGCTGGCTGCGCAGCTTCGGACGGGAGGCGGCGGGTTTTATCCCGACGTCGCGCTGCTGCAAGTTTACGACGCCGGCAACGGTTTTAAGGCTTCGGAAGATGCCGCGCAGTACGTGTCGCGCCGATACGTCCGGCTGTTCGACTATGACCGGGCGGCGTTTTTCAAAAAAAATTTCGCGGGTTATTTGCTCTCGCCGGTGCGGTGGAGCGAAACGGTTCGCGAATTTTTGAAAGAGTACGCCCGCTTCAATCCCGGTTCCATCTCGCTGCGCGATCTCGGAGACTTGCTGTACTCCGACTTTTCCAGAACGAAGGAAGCCGATCGGGACGCCGTCAGGCGGACGGCGGAGCAACAGCTGCGCGTCATTGCGGAACAGGCGCCGGACATCATGGTCAACGGCGGCAATATCTACGCCGTTCCTTACGCCAACCATATCGTCAACGTGCCGATGTCCAGCAACGAGTATCAGCTCGCCTCCGAATCGGTGCCGTTTTATCAGATGGTGCTGCACGGGTACGTCGATTACGCCGGACCGCCTTTCAATCTGTCCGACGACCAGGACGTTCGTCTTCATGTCCTGCGTTCCCTGGAAACGGGAGCCGGCGTGCATTACAGCTGGATTTTCCGCGATCCGTCCGTGCTGAAAAATACGCCTTTCAGCTATTTGTACGCCAATCACTATGAGGTTTGGTTGGAGGAAGCCGTGCAGGCGTACCGGGAAGTGAACGGGGTGCTCAAGCGAGTTCGCGGGCAGCCTATCGTCCGTCATGAAAAATGGTCGGACGACGTGCGGATGACGGAATACGAAAACGGCGTGCGGATCATCGTCAACTACGGCGACCAGGCGGTCACGGTGAACGGCATCCTCATCGAAGCGCGGGATTATTACGTGGAGGGGTGACGGATCGATGGCCAAAAGAAAACTCGGCTTGGAACAACGTAAAGCGTTGTACGGGGTGCTGTTTGTTTCCCCGTGGCTCATCGGGTTCGTAGTGCTGATGCTGGTTCCGTTTTTCCAGTCGCTCTGGTTCAGCTTCAACAAATTGACCATCACTCCGGAAGGATATACGCTCCATTTCATCGGACTGGACAATTACCGCTTCAGCCTGTTCGTGGACGCCTGGTACGTGCGCAATCTGACCGGGGCGGTCAGCAACATGCTGCTGAATGTGCCGCTGATCATTTTTTTCAGCCTGTTCACGGCGTCGCTGCTTTCCCAGAAATTCCGCGGGCGAATGTTTGCGCGGGCGATCATTTTCCTGCCCGTCGTGCTCGCCTCCGGCGTCATCGCCAAGCTGGACAGCGGCAATTTTCTGGCGACGTTGATGGGGAGCGCGTCGACGGATATGGAAGGCAATTATTCCGGCCTGCAAAGCATCGAACTGCGGCCGGTTTTGCTGCGGGCGGGAATGAGTGTGGATGCCGTCGATTACCTGACGGGCGCGGTGGACCGCATTTATCAGATCATCTCGCAGTCGGGGGTGCAAATTCTCATTTTCCTGGCCGGCCTGCAGTCGATTTCCCCGTCTTTGTACGAGGCGGCGAAAATCGAAGGCGCCACCGGGTACGAGGCGTTCTGGAAAATTACGTTTCCCATGATCTCGCCGCTCATTTTGACGAACACCATTTATACGATCATCGATTCGTTTTACAATAACAGCGTCACCGGCATGATCCAAAACTACGCGTTCACGCAGTTGAATTTCGGCGTGAGTTCCGCGATGGCGTGGCTCTATTTTCTGGTGATCAGCGTCATTCTCATCGTCGTGGCTTGGCTGGTTTCCAGAAGAGTGTTCTACTATGATTGATGGGGGGAGGCAGGAGCATGAACACGAATCGCGTTGTCAACACCAAACACGAGACGCCGGCCTTCCTCCGTTCCGTCATTCGTTGGCACGAACGGCATCAGCCGGTGGAAAAAGCGAAAAAATGGCTGTGGATCTTGACCCGCACCGTGCTTGTGTTCGGCATTTGTTTCGTCATCTTGTATCCGATCATCGTGAAACTGTCGATCGCGCTGCGCGACCCGGTCGATTTGTTCGATTCCACCGTCGTCTGGATCCCGCGCACGTTCACCATGGACAACATCGAATACGTCATGGAGAGGCTTCGGTATCCGCAGGCGGTGACGAACACGTTCCTGTTGAGCATCGGGACCGCCGTGCTGCAGACGATCTCCTGCGCGCTGGCGGGATACGGATTCGCGCGTTTGCGCTTCCCGGGCAGCAACATCCTGTTCGCTCTCGTCGTGTTCACGATCGTCATTCCGCCGCAGACGATCATGGTGCCGACCTATTTGCATTTCCGTTTTTTTGACGTGTTCGGACTGTACGGCTTGGTGACCGGCAAATCGGGCATCAATTTGCTGAACAGTTTTTGGCCGTTTTTCATCTTGTCGGCGTTCGCCGTCGGGCTGAAAAACGGACTATATATTTTCATCTTCCGCCAATTTTTCCGCGGATTGCCAAAAGAACTGGAGGAGGCTGCCTATGTCGACAGCGCAGGTATTTTCCAAACCTTTTACAGGGTGGTCTTACCGAACGCGGTGCCCGCCATCGCGACGGTGATGTTGTTTTCGTTCATCTGGCAATGGAACGACAGCTACTACGTCAGCATGTTCGCGCCCAACCATACATTGCTGGCGCGGATGCTCGATATGCTGCCCGGCGCCATCCGTCCGGAATATGTCGGCGGCATCGCGCATACGTCCTTGTATCTGAACACCGGCATTCTGCTCGGCATTTTGCCGATTTTCATCCTGTATTTGTTCGCGCAACGATACTTTGTGGAAAGTGTAGAAAGAACCGGATTGGTAGGATAAAGAGGGGAGAGAAGACACATGGAACAATCGAACATGGTGGAACAAAAAAAGATTGCTTGGCATTCGCCGATGGAGCCGCCGTTTCGCATTGCGGGATTCGCCTGGTTTGCGGAGGAACGCCGATATCGCCGGCTGCCGACGGCGCCCAAGTGGAAGCTGCCGGAGGCGGTCGATATACTGGCGGACCATACCGCTGGCGGTCAAATCCAATTTGTGACGAACTCGTCCAGCCTGCACCTGAGCGTCCGTCTCAAGGGGAAGGCGGACATGTACCATATGCCGCCCACCGGGCAGTGCGGATTCGACTGCTACATCGGCCCGCCGGGAAACAAAAAATACTGCGCGACGGCGCAGTTTAAGCCGTGGGACCAGGAGTATGAAAGCAAGCTGTTTGAGAACTACAGCCGTGAACCGCGGTTGATTACGTTGAATTTTCCGCTCTATCAAGGGGTGGAAGAAGTGAAGGTGGGGCTCGACCACGACGCATGGGTCGAATCTCCGCCGGCGTACGACTCCACGAAAAAAGTGGTGCTGTACGGCACATCCATCACTCAGGGGGCTTGCGCCAGCCGGCCGGGCATCAACTATTCGAACATTCTCAGCCGCCGGATCAACATGGAATTCATCAACCTCGGTTTTTCCGGAAGCGGCAAAGGGGAGGCGGAAGTGGCGCGCGTCATTTCCGAAATTGCCGATCCCGCCTGTCTGGTGCTGGACTATGAAGCCAACTGCGTCAGTACGGAACAATTCCGCAAGACGCTGCCGGAGTTCATTCAAATTTTCCGCGAAGCCCATCCCGACGTGCCGATTTTGGTCGTTTCGCGCATTCCGTATGCCATGGATGCCCACGATCCGGAATCGGCACGCACGGCCGCCGAGCGGAAGGAGCTGCAGCGCGAAACGGTGGAGGCGCGCAGGGCGGCCGGGGACAACCGCATCCATTTCGTCGACGGTTCGAGCTACATGACCCTCGAACCCCAGGAAATTTCCGTCGACGGCATTCACCCGACCGATCTCGGATTGATGCAAATCGCCGACGGATTGACGCCGATTATCCGTAACTTGATCAAAGGCTCCTGAAACGAAAAGCCCGCCTGACGTGACACGCATGGCCACGTGCAGGCGGGCGTCGGCAAAAAAGCGCCGCCGGTTGAAGGAGCCGTGAACTCGCCATCGAGGTTGTGGAGCGGATGGCGCCCGGATTCGCCGGGCTCATCGGCCCGGCGCGCCGCTAGCGGCGTCCGGCAGCGTCGTCCGCCCCGCCGGCGTTTTCATTCGAACGTCACGTCGGTCTCAAACATGCGGTTCCACGGCTGATCCGTTCTCAATCGAGCGATGGCGGCTTCATCCGCCACGTCGGACAAATATTGGCGGCAAAACCGCTGCAGTTTCTCCGTGATCAGTGCGGAGACTTGCTCCAGGATATGTCCGACGCGGAAATAATCGCCGCCCATGGCGGGCAGGTGTTTTTCGGCGACATCCTTGCGTACGAGGGTTTGATATCCCCAGTCTTCCACGTATCGGCTGAGCAGAAACGCCCGGCTGGCCTGCTTGACCCGGTCCGGAACGCTTCCTGCACGGCCGTTCCAGTACGACGCGATGACGGCGTGCGCGATCACCGTGCCGAGCGTGTTGCCCGAAGTATTCCAGCCGGCATAGGCGGTCAGGCGGCCGAGCAGTTTTTTCTTGGACAACAGTTTCATGAGCGCATGGTCCGAACCGTTGCAGGACGCGACGTCCGCCAGCGCGACCAGGCGTCCCTTGTCGAGCTGGGACTCGATGGCGACGGCAAATTCGGCAATGTGAACTTCCGAAAAGTAGGCGCGATGCCGTTCGCTGTACGCGTTCGGGGATTCCGCGACATCGCCCTGGGAAACGGGCGGGGAATGCACCATCAGCACCACATCCGCTCCGGAAGGGGAATCGGCCATGACGGCGCCCGCCGAGGTCAGGTGGGACTTCACGCTTTCGTTCAAGCTGCGGTCCTCGTATTTCGGGACGATCGTCGGCCCGAGCGTCGAAGAGTAGCGGACGAACACTTCGGGACGGTATCCGTGCAGCCGGCAAAACACCCGGGCCAGCAGCGTGCAGCCGATTTCATCCGCACCGGGATAGATGAGCACCCGATCCAGCAAATTGAGCTGTTCGACGGTGGTGAGCAGCTTGCGCTGTTCCATCGGACTGAAACCGTATTTCGCATTGTCATCTAGCGGAATGACAAGATGGTCGACGATCCCTTCGTCCACGAGGGAAATCGCTTGCAGGTTGACCGCGGCGTTGACCTGCCGGCGGTTCAGGAAATCGCGCAGCACTTCTTGGGGCACTTCGGCGACAATCCGGTCGCGCTCTTGCTGTTCTTCAACACCGAGCGTCTCGTATTGCGCTTTGTCTTTCAACCAGCCGTATCGGTACAACCGGTACCCGTAATGTTCGTAATAATCCGGCTCTTCATCGCTGCTGTTGTACGCGGGAGCGCGCATGATCAAGTTGAACGCGTGGATTTCGAGCGACGGGTTGGACCGTTTCAGTTCGGATAACAGCGACAGCCGCCGCAGGCATTCGGACTCGCTCAGATGATGAAGCCGGGACGGAACGATCCCCCCGTAAACGAGCATGTCCACGGACACGATCAAATGAGTGGCATCCTTGGTTTCCTTGACGAGCCACGCTGCGATGTCTTCGTGCCGGGCCGGCTGCTTCTTTTTTCCGAGCATGTCCGCGGAAGGATAAACCAGCGGCATATCGGCGATCGACGCGAGCTGCACCGGATACTTCGCATTGCAGGGCCGCTCGTCCAGCGGCAGGTAAACAACTTTGCTCATCTTCAACCCTCCGGAAACAAGTCTAGTACGTTTTCGGCATCGATTTCTATTATACTTGATCTTCCGCAAGAATGGAGAAAATATTTATGAAATATAAATAAAAAGGAAATTTCCTTCATTCTTGTTTGTTTCGGTCTACTCCTTTCTAATAATGGTCGGCGACAACACGAGTTTCCGAATGACGACGGGAAATCATAACGCTCTCCTTGAAATCCGGGAAACTCTTAAACATAGATGTGTACCGAAGAACCGTCTCTCGGATGAAACAATCAGCGCGAAGGAGGGAATGGACCGCAAGTCCAAAGTGTATTCGAACATTGCCGGTTTCGTGAAGAAAAAACCACATTCTATGGAAAGGAGTTTGTCCTATGCCCAAGGAGCAAAAGGCGAAACTTGTCGCAATGCTGATGCTCGTTTTTTGCCTTGTGACGGTGGCGGCGTGCAGTTCTTCCCAAAACAATGGCGGCAGCTCAAATGTGGCGAACGACTCCAACAACCGTTCGAATCAAAACGACAACGCGGAACCGGCTCCGCCTGAACCGGAACCGACCATCAACATGAACGGCGAAACGCTCAAAATTCTCCACTGGTCTGCAGGCCCTCAGGAGGACACGCCGGAAGGCGCATTGACGCTGGAGCACTGGAAAAAGATCGAAGAAAAATACAATGTGGACATTGTTTGGGAACAAGTGCCGTGGGGAGAAAGCATCAAAATGGTGACCAACGCCGCGCTGACCGGAGAAGCCGTGGCCGATATCGTCGCGCTCGACTATTACCAAGCGATTCCGGCGATCAAAGAAGGACTTTTTATGCCGATTGACGGTTTTTTTGACTTTAGCGATCCGAAATGGCCTGCCAACATGGAAAAGTTGAGCACTTTCAAAGGACATCAATACGGTTTCACCAATTTGAACAATGCCGCTTCCGGACTTTATTTCAACAAAACCTTGCTGGAACGCGAAGGACTGCCCAACCCGCACGATCTGGTGGCGCAAGGCAAGTGGAATTGGGACACTTTCCTGGACATCGCCATCAAAACGACGAAAGACACGGACGGAGACGACGTGATCGATCAATGGGGGATCGTGAACATACCGTCGAACCTCATGCGCATTCTCATTCACTCCAACGGCGGCGCGCTGATCTTGGAAAAAGACGGGAAGTACGTCTTCGCGAACGAAGATCCGAACACGAAGGAAGCGATCCAATTTTTCAGCGATTTGTACAACGTGCACAGGGTGGTGAAGCCTCCGAGAGGAGAAGCGTACGATTTCAACGACTACAACGATTCCCAAACGTTGTTCAGCCTCGGCAAAGCGGCGTTCGTCACCGGGGAACTTTGGGAAGGCGAAGGACGGAAAGACATGACGGATGAACAGGGATTCGTCTATTTCCCGAAAGGTCCGAAAAGACAGGATTCCTGGCAAGGAAGCGTGGAAAACTACGTCGCCTACTACATTCCTGCCAACGTGAAAAGAGCCGAGGAGAAAGCGAAAATTTGGGAAGAAATGCAAATGTGGGACCGCGCGAAACAAAATCTTCTGGAAAATGCGGAAAAACAACGGTTGTCCGATGAACGGGACATTGAAGTCATGGTGGATATGCCGAACTGGTCCGAGCCGGTGTTCCTGCCCGTCGGCGGCGCTTTAAGCGATGTCTCCTACTCGATCGCCGCGAAAGGAGAATCCCCGGAAACGGCGATGGAAAGAAACAAACAAGTGGCGCAGGATGATATCGACAAATATTACAACTAAGATCTCCGTGACGGCCGGCAGCGGAAGGGGGGATCCCTTCGGGGATTCCCCGGTTGCTTTCAAGGGAGTTGCACGCGGTTTGGGGACCGAAAGACGACAAACGGCCTTGTCGGGCCGGGATCTGTGCCCGTTTGACGAAAAAACGGACCATTCCGACAATTGTATATTTACAAAAAATATAGCAGTGTTAATATGGACTTATGCCATACGTGAAGGATGGAGGGGCTGCGTCGGTTTTGAGTGCCCATGAGAGAAGAAAACGGGCGGTGCTCGGCCCGAGCATCCAGATTGATCCGCAGTTTTCCTATTACCGGGACCGAAGCGCGGAAAGCGTGGCCGACGAAATTGCGTTGGCCGGATACCGGATCGTTCATTATTTTGTCGTCAACGAACAGGTCGTTTTCCAACCCTTGATCGACGCTTTTCACGATCGGGGAATATCGGTATGGGCGATGGTGATTGGCAATGGCACTTATTCCACCGAGCGGTTTCCGGAGGAGTGGCCGTCGTGGCAAATGGAACTGCTGAAGAAGGTGGATGACGGGTTTCGGAGGTTCTCCCATTTTTGCGAACCATACCGGCAATGGAAGAAAGCTTCGTTGGCTCGATTGGTCGCTGAATACGCTTTCGATGGAATCGAGATCGCCGAGCCGTATTTTCCGGAATGGGGCGGCATCGAACGGGGAGTGTACGGAGACGTTGGACCGCATGCGCGGCGAGCGTTTCGCGAACGATACGGCATCGAGATGCCGAATTTCCGGAACCCGGACGCTTCCAATTACTATTTGCGAGATCGTGAAACTTACGATCGATGGGTTCAGTTTCGCGTCGACGCCGTCAACGATTTTCTCGACGAACTCATTAACGGCGACGGCGGTGTTCGGCAGACGCGGCCCGACATCTTGGTGGCCACATGGTCGATCGCCGTCGACGCCGGCCCCGAATCGATCGGCAAATTGAGGGAGGATCAGGGATTGGACGCCCCTTCCATGATCGCGAAGGTTCGTCCGGATATGCATGTCTTGCAGACACACTGGCCGGATTGGACGCGGAACGATCTTCCCGCCGACTACGTGAAGAGGTATCTTCCGTTTGTGGAGCAAATCCGCCGTCCGATTCCCGAATTGCCGCTGGCCGTGCAGACGGATATCGGTTCGCATCGGAACATGATCAGAAACCGAAAATGGCTGGATACGTTTGCGGACACCGCCGCGCAAGTCGGATTCGACACATGGACCGCTTACGAGTATCATCTGGGCGGTTACATCTATGACGAATGTCCGATGCCCTTGTCGGCGACAAGGAAAAGCCAAAGCGAAATCGTCGTATCCTTCAGCAAACGGATTGACGAGAAAACCGCAACGAACGCCGACCATTATACGGTTTGGATCGACGGACAACCGGTGTGCCCGCGTTGGGATTCGATTTCCGTCGACGGAAACAGGGTGATGTTGCGCTCGGGAAGGCTTCCCAGCGGCGGTTTCGACCTCGAGTTGAGCCGCATCCAAGACGCGCCGGATCGACGTTTGTATAAGAACACGCATGCCAACATCATTCCCGACGGGACCAAAGTCAGTGTACCGGAAGTGCCGTGATGATGGACAAAAGGGAAGGTGGAGACAATGACGGAACCTCCTTTGTTGTTGTCGGGCACGTTTTTGCAGCCTTTTCTCGGGGCGAATTGGACGGCGGAACAGTGGGACAAGGAATTCGAGCATATGAAGGAAGTCCGCATGCGCCAAATGATCGTGCAGTGGAGCGCGGACAGCCGACATGGAACCGCCGCGTATCCGACCTCGCTGCCCGGTTTCCGCAACGACACCCGGATCGACGTCGTGGAGACGGCGCTTCGGATGGGCGTACGGCACGGTTTTGAAACGTATATCGGACTGCAGTTGAACCACGACTGGTTTGAAAAGTATACGAGCGATCCGGAATGGCTGGACAACGAAGCGGACGTCGCCTGCGCCCTCGCCCGGGATCTTTGGGCGAAATACGGCGGGTACGAATCGTTTGCGGGGTGGTATCTCAGCTTTGAACCGGACAATGTGCATCAACCGACCGTGACCGATTGGGACCGGTCGATTGCGTTTTACCAAAAAGTGTGCGGCGTGATCAAATCGCTGACGCCGGACAAACCGATCATGATCGCTCCCTTTTTTGTGGAAGGGTTCGGGCGGTACGGCCAGACGCCGGAACAGTGGGCGGACATGTGGCACTACATATTGGCGAATAGTCCCATCGATATTTTCAACTTGCAGGACGGCGTCGGTGCGGCCCACGCCCTGCCCGAACATTTGCCCGCGTGGTTCCGGGCGACGAAAGCGGCGATCGACCGGGTTCCCCGCCGGGTCCATTTTTGGAGCGATACGGAGACGTTCAGGACGTTATGCGGCAAGTTCGTGCCCGTGCAGTTTCCCTGGATTCTCGAATGCATGCGGCTCGTCGCCCCCTATGTCGGCCGTTTTACGTGTTTCAGCTTTAATCATTACATGAGCCCGCAACAGGTCGACCCGAAATATTACGAAATTTATCGAAACTATGTGCGGCAAAACGTTCCGGACCAAACAGACAAGCCGGAGGGCGGAAGCGAAACGAGATGAGATCCGAACATGATATCCGATACGAAAACGGAAATGTTTTTAAAATCGTGCAGTTTACCGATATTCACTGGAGCACCGGAGGAGAGGAAGACCAGCGGTCACGCGCCTTGATGAACGAAGTGCTCGATGCGGAAAAGCCCGATCTGGTCGTTTTTACGGGAGATACGATCTACAGCCACCACTGCGCGGATCCCGCCGCTTCGTTTCGGGAAGCGGTGTCCGCCCCCGAAACCAGGGGCATCCCATGGGTGGCCGTTTACGGCAACCACGATACGGAGTCGGGCATTACGAGAGAGCAGCTTTCGAAATTGCAGAAAAGCTGCAAACACAGCCTGGCGGAACGAGACGCGGAACATTGCGGAGACCCGGGCGATTTTACGCTGCTGCTCAAAACATCCGACGGCGGCATCGACAAGGCGCTCTACTTCTTTGATTCCGGCAGTTATTCCGACACGCGTGCGGGAGGGTACGCCGCGTTCCGCCGCAGCCAGATTGATTGGTACGTGCGTCAATCGGTCAAACTGGAGCGATGGTGCGGGCATAAAGTGCCCTCGCTGGCTTTTTTCCACATTCCGCTGCCTGAATACGCCGAGGTATGGAACGCGGGAAATTGTTGCGGCCATAAGCATGAAGACGTGTGCTGCCCCAAACTGAACACGGGCATGTTCGCCGCCATGGTGGAACGGGGAGACATCATGGCCACCTTTGTCGGGCACGATCACATTAACGATTTCTGCGGCGAATGGTACGGCATTCATTTGTGTTACGGCAGGGCAACCGGTTACAACACATACGGCAAGGAAGGATTTGCGCGCGGCGCGCGCGTCATCGCGCTGACCGAAGGGGAACCCGGTTTTGTCACCTGGCTCCGGCTCGCGGGAGGAGAAGTCGTTCACCAAAACAGCGGCGCGCGATCGGAAAGAAAGCGTCTGTCAGGATGAACCGAAGTCGTCCGCGAAAAAAACGAACTCGTCTGCGGGATTTGGACGGCTTTCACCATTCAACCGATATATGACCGAACTTACATATTAAATAAATAAGGAAGGGAAGCCTTCGCATGAAAGTTTCTCAACAGCACTATCTGCAGTATGCCGAACACGTGGGCATTGAACTCGAACAGGCGGCGGACGAAGGCAAAGCCGTCGGCCCGGAGGTGATCGAGAAAGCGCAGCGCATCATGGCGATGCCGGCGGGAGATCCGGAAAAAGAGAAACGGGCCGCGCTGTTTTTGGATGAGATGGAGCGGCTGCCTTCTCGTCCGGATTATCCCTATACGGAACCGTCGGATTGGGAAGGAATCCGCCAAGCCCGGCCGGCGGACGCGCCGGATCGGCCGTTTCCCGTCAAGGAAGACGCCTTGGCCGACAAAATTTACGGCGCGTGGCTGGCGCGCTGCGCGGGATGTTTGTTCGGCCAGCCGGTGGAAGGATGGAAGCGCGACCGCATCACCGGATTTTTGCGGGATACGGGAAACTTGCCGGTTGTCGGCTACATGTCTTCCGATATTGACCAGGCGCTGATCGATCAATACGGCATCGTCAATGACGGGGGGCCTTACGGCAACGAAAAAGTCAGCTGGATCAACAACGTCCGCCACATGGTCGAAGACGACGACACGAACTACACGATTCTCGGCTTGTTCATCGTGGAGAAACACGGCGCAGACTTCACGCCCGACGATGTGGCGACGGCGTGGCTGCGGAGTTTGCCGATTCATTCGACCTGTACGGCGGAACGGATCGCCTATCGAAATATGGTCAATTTGCTGGACCCGCCGCGTTCGGCCACGTTCCGCAACGCGTATCGCGAGTGGATCGGCGCCCAAATTCGCGCCGATTCGTTCGGATACGTAAATCCCGGACATCCGGCCAAGGCCGCGGAAATGGCGTGGCGCGACGCCTCCATATCGCACGTGAAAAACGGCATCTACGGGGAAATGTGGGTCGCGGCGATGCTCGCGGCCGCCGCGGTGACCGACGATATCGACGAAATCGTGGAACAGGGGTTGAAGCAAATTCCCGAGCGCTGCCGGCTCGCCGAAGCGATTCGGCAGGTCGTCGAGTGGCGGCGCGGGGGAGTCTCCGGCGCGGAAGCGATCGACCGCATCCACGAACGGTATGACGAAAGCAATATCCATCATTGGTGCCATACGATTTCCAACGCCATGATCGTCACGTCGGCGCTGTTGTACGGCAGCGGCGATTTGAGCAAAACGTTCGAATTGGCGATCACGGCCGGATTCGATACGGACTGCAACTGCGCCACCGCGGGATCGGTGCTCGGCATGAGGAGCGGCGCCCGCTCGCTGCCCGCCGCATGGATCGAACCTTTGCGCGACAAAATCCGTTCCGGCGTCAACGGAATCGGTACGGTATCGATTTCCCGTCTGGCCGAACGGACCGTTCAATGCGCAAGAAACAATCCCTATTTGATATTGAATTAGGAGTGACCATGAAACCACTGCCGGATCATCTCAGAACGATATTGCAGCAGCACGGGGTGGAGGAGCGCGACGTCTTCGCCTGGATGGAATGCGACCGCGATCCGGACGGCACGTTCCGGAACCGGTGGCTGGCGCTCGACGCGCAATACTTGTATGTGCTGACGGATCCGCGCCCTGTCGCGGACAAGACGTTTCAGGGGTACGTGTTCCCCCGTTCGCCGAAGAAGGAGGCGACGGTGCCGCCCGCAGACGTGCAGGTGGAGCGGACGCCCGTGGAGAACATCGATTCCGTGTTCGTCGTCCATCTGGTCGCCTCCGGCTTGATCGCCGCCAAATGTCCCGAGGAGAAAGTGCTTGCGGCGTTTACCAACGCGCAGATGAGGGAGGCGGCCCAATTCGTCCGCACGTTCGAAAAATGGAAGAAGGGCGAGCGGCCGGAGTCGCGGCAGGACGATGAACGCGAGTCGATCCGAGCTTGTCCGACGTGCGGCATGCCGTATCCGGAAAAAGACCGGGCCGTCTGCCCGAAATGCATGAAAAAGCACGCCTTGTTCGTGCGGCTGTTGTCCTTCGCCTGGAAATACAAACGCTCCTTGATTTGGATTATCGTGTTCATGCTGCTCAACGCCGGCACCGGGCTCGTCATCCCGTATTTGATGGGCACCGTATTTTTCGACCAGGCGCTGGGCGGGACCGGCAGGTTCGCCGGACAGATCGGCCTCGTCATCGCGCTGATTTTGCTGTTCCGGGTCCTGTCGCTGTTGTTTGGCATCGCTTACAGCAATCTCAACGCGAGAATGGCGGCCAACATCGCGTTCGAACTGAAGGCAAACGTATTTTCCGCCATGCAGCGGCTGTCGCTGTCGTTTTTCCAGCAGCGGCACACCGGCCAGCTCATGACGCGGGTGAACAACGACGCGACGGATCTGCAGTATTTTTTTGTGGACGGCATCCCGTATTTTATCGTCAACGCGATCAACATCATCGGCATCATCACCATTCTGGCCGTGCTGGACTGGAAGCTGACGCTGCTCTGTCTTGCGCCGCTGCCGCTCGTGTTGTGGGTCGTCCGCCGGGTGTTTCCGAAATTGTGGCGGCTGTCCTGGCGCAGGCATCGCCGCATGAGCCGCTTGAACGCGATGATCAACGATACGGTGCGCGGAGCGCGGGTCGTGAAGGCGTTCGGCAAGGAATCGCAGGAAATCGGCCGGTTTCAGCGGGCGAACGAATCGTTTTCCCAAGTCGAGCAGTCGTTCAACAAACTGGGCGCCACCGTGTTTCCCGCCCTGAACGCGCTGACGCAGGCCGGCGGTCTGATCATCTGGGCGCTCGGCGGGTATCGCGTGATGCACGGGCATCTGTCGTTCGGCGACCTTATGTCCTTCATCCAATATATTTTGATGCTGTACGGCCCGCTGCAGTTCATGAACAACATTGTCAACTGGTGGTCCTACTGCATGTCGGCGGCGCAGCGCATTTTTGAAATACAGGACGCGGTGCCGACCGTCGTCGAGAAGCCGGGCGCCCTGCATTTGGAAAAAATGCGGGGAGACATCGAAGTGTCCGACATCACCTTCGGATACGAACCGAACAAACCGGCGCTGAAACACGTGTCCATGCGCGCGGAACCCGGCCAGATGATCGGAATCGTCGGCCATTCCGGCGCGGGGAAATCGACGCTCGTCAACCTGATCTCGCGGCTGTACGATGTGGACGAAGGAGAAATTCGCATCGACGGCATCCCGATCAAGGACATCGCGATGTCCTCGCTGCGAAAGCATATCGGCATCGTATCGCAGGAAGTGTACATTTTCATGGGCACGATCGCCGAAAACATCGCTTACGCGAACCCCGACTGTTCGATGGAGGACATTATCCGCGCGGCGAAAATCGCCAAGGCGCACGATTTTATCGAAAAGCTGCCGGACGGGTACGACACGATGGTCGGTTCCGGCGGTTACGCGCTGTCGGGAGGGGAGAAACAGCGCATCTCCATCGCGCGGGCGATTCTGCACGACCCGGCGATTCTCATCCTGGATGAAGCGACCGCCTCGCTGGACACCGAAACGGAACTGCAAATCCAGGAAGCGCTGGAGAAGCTCGTCCGCGGAAGAACGACGATCGCCATCGCGCACCGGTTGTCGACGCTGCGCAACGCCGACCGGCTCATCGTCATGGACCGCGGACAGGTCGTCGAAGCGGGGACGCACGAAGAATTGATGACGAGCGGCGGCATGTACGCCAAACTGGTGAAGCAGCATTACGAAGCGCTGAAGATGAAGGGAGTGGGGTAGGCATGACGTCCGACATCCGCTTTTTGCACCGGGAAAACGCGGTGTTTGCGTCAAGTCCCGGCGGCATGCTGTCTTTGCGCGTCGATGACGAAACGTACCCGGTCGTCTATCTGCACTGTTCGTTTCCGCACTCGGAACCCGAACGCTACATCTCCGTCCGGCTGCCGGACGACAAGGAGGTCGGCATGATCCGTTCGCTGTCCGACTTCGGCGGGCAGACGGCGGAGCTTTTGCGGGAACATATTCGGATCCGCTATTTTGCGCCGGCGATTTTGTCGATCAAGAGCATCCGGGAGGAGTTCGGATATTCGTTTTGGGAGGCGGAAACGACCGCCGGCACGTGCCGGTTCACCGTGCGCAGCGGCGGAGGCAACGTGAAGACGGTGACGGACAAAAAACTGCTGATCACCGACGTCAGCGGCAACCGGTTTGTCATCGAAGACATCGGCAAGTTGAGCGACCGGGAATACCGCCTGGTGGAAATGTGCATGTAATCGGGGGAATTCGCTACCATGAACTTGAACTTTCCGCTGTCCGAGCGGGATTTGCAGGCGGCGACCGGCGCCGTGGGGGACGACATCGAATACTGCGTGCCGTCCGATCTTTCGCTGGACGGCCGCAGGACGCAAGCGTATCTCGTCATCGGCAAAGAAAAATGGGCTTGCGTGGAAAACGGAGAGGCGCGCGACGCCGCCTCGATCGCGGAAGCCAAGGAATACCGCCTCGTCAATTTGGTCGGCAACGCGATTCTCGAAGCGGTGCAGGCGGACGGAAGCGGCAGCCGCATCGTCGCGCGCGTGTCGATGCAGCACGCCCCGAGGCTCGCCTACATCGCCCGCGTGCTGAACGACAAAGCGAACAGGCAGCCGGTGCGGATTTATCCCAATGAAGAAGAACGGTTCTGCATCCGGTGCGGCGGACCGCTCGTGCCCGGCACGAACACGTGTCCGAAGTGCATGAACAAAGCGGCGGCGTTTCGCCGTCTCGCCCGCGTGTCCTGGGGCCACCGCTGGAAGCTGGCGCTCGGGCTGCTGATATTGGTCTCGGCCACCGGGGTATCCTTGACCGGCCCGTATTTCCAAAAACTGCTGATCAACTCGGCGCTCGCGCCTCCCGCCGGCGTCAGCCCCGACTTGCGCATGTTTGCGTTCGGCATCGCCGGCCTCGCTTTCGGGCTGATCGCCGGCGAACTGCTCTCCATCGCCCGCGGCCGCCTGATGACCGTGGTCAGCTCGCGGATCGCCGCCGACTTGCGCCGACTCGTTTTTGAAAACATCCAGAAACTGTCGGTCGGTTTTTTGACGTCCCAACGGGCCGGCGATCTCATCAACCGGATCAATTCCGACACGAACCAGATTCGCCGGCTGATCGAGGAAGTGTTTACGACCGCGATCATGCAGACGGTCGTTCTGGCCGCCGTCAGCGTGCTGCTGTTTGTGACCGACTGGCGCCTGGCGCTGATCATCGTCATCCCCGCGCCGCTCGTCGCCTGGCTGCAGATGGCGGTGTGGCGCTATGTGCTGCGCAAACTGTTCCATAAGCAGTGGCGGCTGTACGACCGGGCCAATTCGTTTTTGCTCGACGTGCTGGGAGGCATTCGCGTCGTCAAGGCGTTCGGCAAGGAAGAGCGGGAAATCCGCAAGTTCCGCGATTACAACAGCCAGTTCGCGGCCGCGACGATCCAGTCGGAAAAAGTGTACAGCTATTTGGCGCCGATTTCCCATTTTCTCATCCAAATCGGCCAATATTTCATCCTGTTGGTGGGAGGTTATCTGATCCGCGGCGGGGAGCTCACAATCGGGGAACTGATCCAGTTCACGGGGTACGCGGCGATGATTTACGGCCCGCTCGCCTGGTTCATGAATTTGCCGCGATTTATCGCCAACGCGGCGATCGCGATCGACCGCGTGTTTACGGTGATCGACGAGCAGCCGGAAATTTACGACAAGGACGGCGCGCAGCGGCACGAAATCGTCGGCGCGATTCGCTTTCGCGACGTGACGTTCGGATACAAATCCTACGAGCCGGTGCTGAAACATATCGATTTGGAAGTGAAGCCCGGGGAAATGATCGGCCTCGTCGGCCACTCCGGTTCGGGAAAAACGACGCTGATCAATTTGCTCTCGCGATTTTACGATGTGAATGAAGGGAGCATTACGATCGACGGCATCGATATTCGCGACATCCGGCAGGAAGACTTGCGTTCCCAAATCGGCGTCGTGCTGCAGGAAACGTTTTTGTTCAGCGGCACGATCCTGGACAACATCCGCTATTCCAAGCCGGATGCGTCGCTCGAAGAGGTGATCCGCGCGGCCAAAATCGCCAATGCGCACGATTTTATCATCAAGCTGCCGGACGGCTACGACACGCGACTCGACGAAAACGGCGGCAACTTGTCCGGCGGGGAACGGCAGCGGCTCGCGATCGCGCGGGCGGTGCTGAACGATCCGCGCATCTTGATCCTGGACGAAGCGACCGCGTCGCTCGACATCGAAACCGAGTCGCTCATTCAGGAGGCGCTCGCCAGGGTGACGAAAAACCGGACGACGATTGCGATCGCGCACCGCCTGTCGACGCTGCGCAACGCGGATCGGCTCATCGTGCTCGAGAAGGGGAGCATCGCCGAAGTCGGCACGCATACGGAGCTGATGCGCAAAAGAGGCATTTATTACAACTTGATCATGGCGCAGCGGAACATGGCCAAACCGAAATCCGGATTCCGTACGACGGCGGCGACGTAACGGGGGAAGACGAAAGGGGGAACATCCATGAAACTTGCGGAAGAGCAAATCGCGGACAGATTGCGGCAGCTGGGAACTTGGGAGCGGACGGACGAAAAATGGATCGCGCGAAAATACCGTTTCCCGTCGTTTCCGGCCGCGATCGCCTTCGTCAACCGCGTCGCGGAAACCGCCGAGGCGATGAACCATCATCCGATGATTTCGATCGACTATCGGATGGTCGGCTTGAGGCTGACGACATGGCACGCGGGCGGATTGACCGAGCTCGATTTTCGCAGCGCGGAAACGTACGACAAGATCTATGGGGAAATGGCGCAGCGATGACGAAAACAAAGGCGCAAGGGTTAACCCTGCGCCTTCACTCTTCTCTGGAAATAAATGAACACGGGCAGCGGGATGACGATCCATCCCAGGCTCTTGATCAACCGGTTCACGGCCCTGGCCCGCGTCTGCTGCTGTTCTTCCTGGACGAGCCGGTCGTAACGCTGCCGGATGAGTTCCTCCGACGGAGGCGTTTCCGCATTGGCGTCCTTGCCTGACAGCACCATTTCCCGGTAGCTTTCGTAACTTTGATAATACGGCGGGGGCGAAACGAGATCGGCGACGGCCACGAACACGGACACACTGCCGCCGATGGTCATCATCAGCGTGGAGAAAATGACCAGGTAGTAAAAGATGCTTTTGATCAACGAGAACTCCCCCTTTTGATTGGTTGTTCCTTCATTATATTAGACCTGGGGCGGGGGAGAAAAGTTGCAAAAAACCGCCGCGGAGAGCGGCGGTTTTTCGTTTACACCTGGCGCATGCGCGGCCACGCGAGTTCAATGCCGGCCGTGACCAGACGCTGCTGGAAGTCGGCGAGCAGCTCCTGGTTTTGACGCACCTGCCGCGGCCGCAAATCGCGATCGAGACAGTACGCCGCCAGATGGCCGGCCGCTTCGCCGATGTTCCATTCCACGGGATGCAGGCGGTAGCATCCGTTGGTAATGTGCGTCACGCCGATATTTTTGCACGCGGGCAGCAAATTGTCCATGCGCACCGGCAGCAGGCTGCCGAGCGGAATTTGAAACGGCAGGGAGGAAATGTCGATGTAATTGCGTCCGCCGGTGCTGGGATGCAGATCGATCCGGTAACAGCCGATGCCGACGGAATCGTAAAACTCCTCCGCGCCGCGCCCTTGCCGCACATCCGCGGCGACATGCTGCTCCAGCACGGTGAACTCGGCCTTGATGCGGCGGGATTCGCGCACATAGACGTGCATCGCCAGGCCGTCTTCCGTGCCGGTCACGTCGGGGCGGAGCCGCAGGCCGGGGTATCCGGTTCCGCCGTCGGGGCGGGGCGCTTCGGTCTGCAGCCAATACAGCAGCGACAAGCTTAATTGTTTGGCCATGTACAGATGGCGCTGTTTTTCTTCCTCGGGCACATCGATGATCGGGCCGAGCCAGTAGTCGTTCTGCGGCCAGTTCACGAGCGTGATATCGCTCGCATACAATCCGCCGTGGAACTGGTGTTTGGCCGCGATGCGCCGGTACAGCCAGAGCGAGGCGGCTCCTTCTTCCGGAAACAGGCTGTAGCGCACCGGTTTCAGCGTAATCGGGTGGGAGCCGTACCATCCGAGATGCGGACCCGGCCAGAAGGGCGCCTGATAGCTGCGCCAAAAGTCGTACTCCGCCGGTTTGGGAATCGTAAAATCTTCGCCCTCCACGTAGTCCATCGCGAAGCAGTGCGTGATTCCCTGCATGTCATAAGGATCCGCCGCTCCCGGCAGCGCGTGGGGTTCGCCGGTTTCCGCCTGCGATTCCGCGCCGATCACGTACTCGGTGCCGGTTAACGGAAGCAGATCGCCGCATTCGGTGGCATCCAGAAAATAAGGCGCGACCAATTCCAGTTCGTCGCCGCTGTCGAGATGGCGGACGGTGACGGAAAGCACCCGGTCCGCCTGCACTTGCGCCGCAACCGGGCGATACCGGTGCAGCACCCGCACGCGGCCGCTGAACGTGTAGGGGGCCAGCATTTGCTCCAACACGGCCAGCGCGGCTCTCGGCTCATGGCATAAGCGGCTGACGTGGCCCGCGCCGGGATTGAGCAGCGGATTCGCGACCGCTTCGGGAGTGAGCGGAAAATGGCGCCGATAGTATTCGCGTACTCCGTTTCTGAACTCGCGATACGATCTCGTGCAGCCGAACTGTTCGATCCACGGATGCTCGTCCGGCGGAACGGCCTGGCTCGTCAGCTGCCCGCCGATCCACAGCGTTTCTTCCGTCATGATGACGCGCTTTCCCGATTTCGCCGCCGCGAGCGCCGCCGCGCATCCGCCGGTGCCGCCGCCGATAATGACCACATCTGCCGCAAGTTCCCGTTTCAACTAGAAACCCTCCAATTCATCGTTCCTGTTGTAGTGGGTAGTTCCGGAGTTTTTTTGGAGATGGCGGTTTTTGCGCCATCTATGCCCAATTATAAGCGCAGCGGGGAAACCGGCATAGGCCGTGCCGCCAAAACACAAAAAGTGATAACAAACTTCTTAAAAAATGCACAATGCTGTGCGATGTTTATTGACAAAAATATCCGCATTTATGAAAATAGATGCAGGAAAATTCCATCTTTATATGTTCAAAAGGGATGATATCCGATGACGTTGCTGTTCCGCAATCCGGTTCATGACGATCATCCGTATTTTTTCGATCCCAAGCCTTTCGCTTCGTACCAGCTGTATCAGCTCGGCGAATTGATCTGCCCTCGCGGCTATTTGCTCGAAGAACACATCCAGGTGTGCTACGAGATTACCTATGTCGTGTCAGGAACAGGATGGTTTTCCACGAACGGCAAAGTGCATCGGCTTGGTCCCGGCGACATTTACATCCATATCCCCGGCGAGACGCACGCGGGAGGAGCGGACCATGCGGATCCGTTTCGATATTGCTATTTTGGTTTCCGCTTTCATTCCAACGCGGAGGGGACCCACCGATTCAAACAAATCCAGAAGTCGTTCGACACCCATACGGTGCCGGTGTGCCGTGACCGGCTGGGCATTCGCGCGCCGTTTTTCGGCGCGTTGAGAGAGCTGCGCGAGCCTTCCCTCTATGCCGAAGACATGCTCGAATCTTTCTTGAACCAGTTGATCATATTGACGTATCGCAATTTTTTTACTTCATGGGACTCGCCTTCCGACATGGGCAAACCGGGCGGGGGGGCGGAAGAAGCGGTCTATCGGGCGATGCAGTACATTGACCGCCATTTGTCGGACATGAAGGACCTTTCCGAACTGTCCCGGGCGGTCGGGTACAGTTATTCCTATTTGTCGTATTTGTTCGCCAAAACGACGGGCATGAACCTTCGCGACTATTTCACACACAAAAGAAAACAAAAAGTGCTGGAGTTGATGCGTTCCGGGCGCCACAGTTTGACCGAAATCGCGGAAATGATGAACTACCGGTCGATCCATACGTTCAGCAGAGCGTTCAAAAAAGCGTTCGGCGTCTCGCCGTCCGAATACAAAAAGCGCCATATGCAGACGGCCGAAAACTGAAAACAAGCAAACGATCTCCGTGAGAAAGGATCAATACACGCATGCTCCCGGTTGATACGATGAATGGGGCTATTCCGGGAAAAACGCTCCGATGAAGTTTCGATGACCCAGGGGGAAGGAGAATTCGTTGAATGCCCAAAAAGAAAACGTTGGCGGTGTCGCTCATTCTTCTCGTTATTGCCGCATGCGCCGTCCTCATCGGAGTGATGGATTCGCGCGACGACGATCCCCAAGCGCCGGAAGTCGTGTTGGAAGCAAGCCCCGTGATCGTGCCGATTGAACAGCTGAAACCGGCCACGGCCCTCCCGAAACCGACGTTGACGGCCGCCGGCGGACCCCTGATCTTCAGCGATTCGCCGGAAATGTTCAACGAACCCGGCGCCTTTTACCGAGATGTCGCGGAAGGGGAATTTCGCGTGTTTTGGCACCATCAAAATACGAGCAACCGGAAGATGACCGTGGCGGTCGCCTTTACCAACGAATCGGACGAAGCCATCAGGTTGTATGCCAAGGGAAGCGGCATCGGTACGAACCTTTATGTGGACATCGCCGGGCAGCGGGCGATGCAGGACTTTATGGCCACGCTGGGAACGAAGGAGTTGCTGGCCGTTTTGGAACCGGGAGATCATTATTTTATCGAAACCCCGACCGGCGCGCAGCAAACGACGGACGGGATCGCGCAGTTTGAGGCGGTGCGCAAGCGCGGCCACAAACCGGCCTCCGTCACCGTGACGGTGCTCGCGTATGATGTGCGGCCGGAGCATCCGGAGCAAATGCGCATTCTTCCGTTGGAGGAAAACGTCGTCAGAGGGACGTTTCCGCATTTCGACCGCATCGGAACGATCGAATACGATCCGGCCATGGGAAACGTATTTCTTGCGATCGACGCCGCGGCGGCCGGCCAATGGAAAAACGATATGCCGGGGGAATATGAAGAAGGCTGGAGCGCCGTCGACAACGCGCCGGTGATCAACAACGGCAATTACGGCGTGCTGTACCATTGGACGGTGAACATCACCAACTCGCAAGGGGCGCCGAAACAGGTCAAAGCGTGGCTCCATGCGTCCGGCGGATACGGGCACTTCACGCTGCGGTGGAACAATAAAATTCATAGTTCGGGCTATGTGGATTATACGGGAGCCTGGAACTTCGTCACGGAAAACCTCGATGCCAAAGGCGGCACGTTTACCATGAAGACGAGTCTGACCGGCGGCTCCTCGGGACCGCAAACGATTTATTTCACCAGCGAACCGTAACGTCGAACGCAGAAAACGGAAAAAAAGCAAACAAATGTAAGTAAGAAAGGATAAATACACGCTCCTTTCCAGTTGATACAATGAAGGTGGAATGCCACGAATTCGCTTACATGGCGTTCCCAAATCCAAAATGGGAAGGAGAAGAATGATGTTCAAACGGAAACCGCTGGTAGTGTCGTTGATGGTGATGTTGACGGCCGCCTTTGTCGTCGTCTCCGGCGGACTGGCGCCCCAGGCCAATGCGCAATCGACGCCCGTGATCGTGCCGATCGAAGAGCTCAGGCCGGCCACGCCCATGGCCAAACCGACGCTGACGCCGACCGGCGGAAAACTGATCTTCAGCGATTCGCCGGAAACGTTCAGCGAGACGGGCGCTTTTTACCGCGATACCGCGGAAGGGGAATTCCGCGTGTTCTGGCATCATCAAAACACGAGCAACCGCACGATGACCGTCGCCGTCGCCGTTACCAACGAATCGGACGAAACGGTTTTGCTGTATTCCAAGGGAAGCGGCGTCGGAACGAACATTTACGTGGATGTGGCCGGGCAGCTGGCGTTGAAGGAGTTCATGCGCACGCTGGGCACAAAGAAGATGCTGGCCATTTTGCGGCCGGGCGAACATTACTTCATCGAATCGCCGACCGGCGCGATGCAAACGACGGACGGAATCGCCCAGTTTGAGGCCGTACGGCAGCGCGGCCACAAGCCGGCCACCGTCACCGTTACGGTGCTCGGATATGATGAGAAGCCGGAGCATCCGGAACGGATGCACATTCTCCCCATGACGGATTACACGGTCCGGGGAACGTTTCCGCATTTCGATCGCCTCGGGATCATCGAGTACGATCCGGCCATGGGGAACGTCTACCTTTCGATCGACTCCGCGGCGACGGGGCCGTGGAAGAACGACATGCCCGGGGAATATGAAGAAGGTTGGAGCGCCGTCGACAACATGCCGGTGATCAACAACGGCAACTATGGCGTGCTGTACCGGTGGACGGTGAACATCACCAACTCGCAAAAGACGCCGCAACAGGTCAACGTTTGGCTGCATCCTTCCGGCGGGTTCGGGCACTACACGTTGAAGTGGAAAAATCAAATTCACAATTCGGGATATCTGGATTATACGCGGGCCTGGAACTTCGAAACGGTGAACATCGGCGCCAAGGGCGGCACGTACAGTATGTGGACCAGTTTGACCGGAGGTTCCTTCGGACCGCAAACGATTTATTTCACCAGCGAACCGTAATGTCTTCTCATCCGATCGCCAATGCCCGATGAGGGCGCACGCAAGATGGATCAAAACGACCGGCCTTCGTTTATCATGCCGGAACCCCGCCGTACATCGCACATGAGACGCCGTGTACGGCGGAATTTTTCGATTGCGGCGAGTCGTCCTGCAAAACCTTCTTGTCCCTTGCGCGCATTACAAGATATAATGGAAAATCATTCCGAACCGTCCAGCGCGGTCAAATACAGCTATTTCCATTTGTCGCATCCGTTCGCCGAAACGACGGACATGAATTTGCGCGACAACCTGCGTTCCGATTTCCATTGCGAGAAGGAGAAATGATCGATGATGCATGCGGCAGACGAATGCAAAGCCATGGCGGAACCGGCGCCCGAGATCGTGCCGATCGAAGAGCTCAAGCCGGCGGCCGTCATCCCCAAACCGACGCTTGCGCCGGCGGGCGAAAAGCTGATTTTCAGCGATTCGCCGGAAAAGTTCAGCGAAGCGGGCGCCTTTTACCGCGACGTCGCGGAAGGGGAGTTCCGCGTGTTCTGGCATCACATCAACACGAGCGAGCGCACGATGACCGTGGCCGTCGCCATCACCAACGAATCGGACGAAGCGGTCGAGCTCTTCTCCAAAGGCAGCGGCGTCGAAACGAACATTTACGAGGAAGTGGCCGGGCAGCTGGCCATGAAGGAGTTCATGCGCACGCTGGGAACGGCGCGGCGGCTGGCCGTTTTGCAGCCGGGCGAACATTACTTCTTCGAATCGCCGACCTTGCCGGAGCATACGACGAACGGAATCGCCCAGTTAGAGGCTCTCTCGCAAAACGGCGGCAAGCCGGCGGCCGTCACCGTCACGGTGCTCGGATACGAGCGGAAACCGGATCATCCGCAGCGCATCGGCATTCTCCCCATGACGCAACCCACCGTCAGAGGAACGTTTTCGCATTGCGACCGTATCGGGACGCTTCACTATGATCCGGCGGCGGGAAACGCCTGCCGAGCGATCGGCTCCCCGGCAACGGGGCGGTGGAAGGACGACATGCCGGCGGAGTATGAAGAAGGTTGGAGCGCCGTCGACAACATCCCGGTGATCAACAAAGGCAACTACGGCGTGCTGTACCGGTGGACGGTCGAGATCGCCGGCTCGCGGCAAGCGCCGCATCAGGTCAAAGTGTGGCTCAATCCGTCCGGCGGATACGGGCAGTTCACGCTGCAGTGGGACAACAAAATCTATAACTCGGGTCACCTGGATTACACAAAGGCCTGGAACTTCGCCACCGTGAACGTCGGCGCCGACGGCGGCACGTTTGATATGCTGACCAGTCTGACCGGCGGTTCCTTCGGTCCGCAGACGCTCTATTTCACCAGCGAACGGTGAAGCCGCCGCCCCTTGTCCCCTCCGCGCATTTCAAGATATAATGTTACGGTAACGGTTTCGATCCAAATTATCGGGTGAGGGAACAAACATGGGCCGGAAATGGAACAATATCAAGGAAAAGAAAGCGTTGAAGGATGCCAATACAAGCAGAATTTACGCGAAGTTCGGCGTGGAAATCTACGTCGCGGCCAGACGCGGGGAGCCCGACCCGGAATCCAACCGCGCGCTGAAAGTCGTGCTGGAACGGGCCAAAACCTATAATGTTCCGAAGGCGATCATCGACCGGGCGTTGGAAAAAGCGAGAGGCAGTTCGGACGAAACGTATGAGGAACTGCGGTATGAAGGGTTCGGACCGGCCGGATCGATGATCATCGTCGACGCGCTGACCAATAACGTGAACCGGACCGCGGCGGAAGTCCGCGCCGCCTTTAACAAAAACGGCGGCAACATGGGCGTCAGCGGCTCGGTGTCCTATATGTTCGATGCGGCCGCCGTCATCGGCCTGGAAGGAAAAACGCCCGATGAGGTGCTGGAAATTTTGGTGGAAGCGGAAGTGGACGTGCGCGATATCGCGGAAGAAGACGGCGCGGTCATCGTGTATGCGGATCCCGACCGGTTTCACGCCGTACAGGAAGCGCTGCGCGGCGCGGGCGTGACGGAGTTTTCCGTCGCCGAGCTGACGATGCTGCCGCAAACCTATGTCACGCTGCCGAAGGAAGCCGTGCCGCAGTTTGAGAAACTGATCGACGCGCTGGAAGACCTCGACGACGTGCAGCGGGTGTACCATAACGTCGATTTCGGCGATTGAGTCACGGGTCCGCTTCCGGACCCGGATACGCGTTTCGCCGCCATTTCCCACAAAAAGGGAGGATATGTCCATGCCGGATATGCTCGTCAAGTTGTACGAATTGCCGCAGTCGGAAAGCGCGCGGCAGTATGAGGAAAGGACAGGCATCGTCATCCGCAGGGCGATCGGTCCGGAAAAACGCATCGTCGCCTCGTGGGTGGAGCAGAAGTTCAATGCGCATTGGGCGAGCGAATGCGAAGCGGCGTTTGCGCGCCAGCCGGTGTCCTGCATCATCGCGGTCAAAGACGGACAGCTGCTCGGCTTTGCCTGTTACGACGCCACCGTCCGCGGATTTTTCGGTCCGACCGGCGTGGATGAGCGCGAGCGGGGGCAGGGCATCGGCCGCATGCTGTTCTTGCAGACGCTGGAATACATGCGCTCGGACGGGTACGCCTACGCGATTATCGGGGGAGCGGGGCCGACAGCGTTTTATGAAAAAACGGCCGGCGCGCAAGTCATTCCCGGATCCGAACCGGGCATTTACCGCGGCATGCTGAGATGACCGATCGGACCGGATTGCCATTCGCGGCCGTTCGTGTCCGCAACGTGGCGCAACAAGCGCCGGATTCCGCATTCACGCCGAATCGTTCAATGAAAACTGGGAATGATGGGGCGAAGAGCCCCGGACGAAATGACCGCAAAAGGCGGAAGGTTCCTCTCGAGAATATGCATCGAGGGAACTTGCCGCCTTTCTTTTTCCCGGCCTTTTACTTCCCGGCCCTGTCCGCCTATGGATTGAGGCCGCGCATGTATTGATAGACCGCGTAGGCCATGTCCACCAGATCATCGCGGAGAGCGGCCCTGGTGTAATCGACGGCGCGCGGCGCCGCACCGATGCCGCGCAAGGCGGCAATCCACCCGTTCGCCCAGCCGGACGCCCCCTCCACATCCGCACCGTCCGCGTACGCAAGACCGGCCGTTCTCGCCATCGCCGCCGACAGTTCCTCGAGAGTCACGGCGGCTTCCGGCGCAAACTTGCGGCCGCCTTTACCGTTCATGACGCCCATCCGGAACACCGTTTCCACCCATCCCGCATACCAAGCTTCAGGCGGCACATCGGCAAACCGCGGTTCGTCCGGACTCACGGGGAGCGGCTCCGAAAAACCGCCGAGTCTGGCGGCTACGGCGGCGGTTTCCGCCCTTGTGGCCCGCTGTCCGAAGCCGGGGCCGCCGTCCGCATAGCCGCTCATGATTCCCGCCGCTTTCAGTTCGAGATAACGCTGTTCCCGCTGGCGCAGCTGTTGCCGTTCCCGTTCCTGCATGTTCCGAAAGGAATCGTAGGAATGGATGGCGACGCCGGCAAATCCCGGATGTTTCGCGTAATGGCGGCGAACCGCTTCCAGCTGTTCGTGGAAAAACCACAGCTCCTGATGATAATACGTCACCTGTTCCGGAATGCCCTCGCCGTCGGGCGGACCGGTTTCCGCCCCGATATACGCCTTTTTGCCGACCTTCGCGGCATAGTCGAGTTCGGCGCGGGCGACGGCGATTTGCTCCTCCGCGCTGTCGCGGTACGCCATGATCGATACGGAATCCGCCGCATCCAGCAGGTGATGGCTCAACGGTTTGCGCACGCCGTCATAATCGACGACGACCGGCGGATCCCCCGTCGCATACCAGAACGGGATCGCCACATTCAGCTCCAACGCGTGACCGCGCTCCGAAATCTTGCCGGCGGCCTTCGCGATCAGCCTCACAAACTGCAAACCGATCGCCTCCGCATCGCCGCGAAATTCCGGCAGCGTATACGGTTCGATATCGAACTGGATGCCGTCGAACCGGCGCTCCGGATGCCGTTCGTTGAAAGACAGCACCTGCTCAAGCCGGTCCAGCGCCTCTTCGTGATGCTCCTTCTTCGCCCATACCGCTTTTCCCGCCAGCGCAAACACCCGGATGCCGTGCGAGTGGGCGAGTCCGATCAATTCCGCATATTCGTCTTCATGATCCGCCAACGCGGGATCCGTGCCGACAAAAAGCACCCGAATCCGATGCCGGAGGGAGAATTGGATCAATTCCTGTCTGAGTTCCGCGGTGGCGGCGGCTGTGTCAAATTGCCACACCCACATCGCATCGGCGGGTTCCGGCTCCGCCCGCGAGACGATCGTGAAGAGACAAGCCGCCGCAACCGCTGCGGAGACAACATGGGCCAATTTCTTCAAAATTTTTTCCCCTTTCTACGTGATCCGTCATGAATTGACAATAAATATTTCAAAATCTGTTAACAAATGGATAACAAGTTTTTCCTATAATTTGGAATGTTCACAGGCAGTTCACAATTTACCGGGAACAGGGGGGATTTGTTCATGAAACGCGCGCCGAAGGCGCTGCTGCTCGGCGCCGCTCTCGGTTTGTCGGTCTGGATCGGCGGATGCGGCGGGAATGCGGCGGGCACCGACTCGTTCGGAGAATCCGATTTGCCCGGCGGCGGCATCCGCATTCCGCATAACGAGCGGCTGCACCTGTCCACCGACCAGCGTTGGGTCCATAGCGAAGGCCACCTGTCGGATTTGATCCGGCTGCAGTGGACCGCGGACCGGGCCAAGCCGGCGATCGCCTGGGTGGACGAACACGGCAACGACAAGACGGCCATCGTATCCCACGACAAAGCCAACAATCCGGAGCAGCACGACCACAAGCATATTTCCATCGAAACGACGATGTCCCCGGACGGCGAATACGCCGGACAGCTGTTCACGCGGCTGGAAATTCCGTATGACACCGACGTCAGCGAAATCCGCACGCACTCCGCGAATTTTAACGTCATGAGCGGATATTTGCGCGTCGCCGGAGAAGCGGAATCGAACCGCGTGCTGCAGTTCGCCAATTCGTTCGGCGACAACGAAGTTTCGCCGAGATGGGGCATCCGCGCGGACAGCGCCGGAGAATCCGGCGACAACGCCGGATCGAACTTCCGCATCGACCGCTACGCGGATGACGGGGAAGTCGTCGACAGCCCGCTGTTCATCGAAAGAAGCACGGGCCATGTCGGTCTTGGCGCCCAAGATCCGGCCAACCGGCTCGATGTCGACGACGACCGGATCCGCATTCGCAGCCCGCATACCCCCGGCTCGTCCAACGCTTCCTGCAGCCAAGGCCAGCTCGCCTGGGACGAGCGCTACTTGTATGTATGCGTGGCGGACAACCATTGGAAACGCGCCGAGCTCGCCGACTGGTGAGCCGAACGTTCCACGGCCCGGACGTTCCATTACATATAACGCCGGACATGTGCGGGAGGTTTGCGAAGTTACAAATTTTAATCATTTGATAACATATGCTAACATTTTCCACCCCCTTTTATCCGGTACACATGGTGAAATCGTTATAAGTGCAAGCGAAAAAAAGATCAAATTTTGACATTCGGAGGGAGATTATGTGCGGAATTGTCGGCTATATCGGATTTCGCGACGCGGTTCCGATCCTGTTGAACGGGTTGAAGAAGCTGGAATACCGGGGGTACGATTCGGCCGGCATCGCGGTTTGCGCCGAACAGGGGCTTGCGGTGCGGAAAGCGCAAGGAAAGCTGACCGCGCTGGCCGGTTTGTTGGAACGAAATCCGGCGAGCGGCCTGGCCGGCATCGGGCATACGCGCTGGGCGACCCACGGCAAGCCGTCGGACGCGAATTCCCATCCGCATACGGATGAGTCCGGACGCATTGCCGTCGTCCACAACGGCATCGTGGAAAACCACGAGGAACTGCGGGCCATGCTCGCGGCCAAAGGGTACAAATTTTCCTCGGAGACGGATACGGAAGTCATCGCGCATCTGATCGCGGATTTGTATGAGGGGAATTTGGCCGAGGCGGTCGGCAGCGCCGTGAAGCGGCTGGAAGGTTCCTTCGCGCTTGTCGTCGTCTCTTCCCACGAACCGGACAAGCTGATCGCCGCCAGAAAGGCGAGCCCGCTGATCATCGGCATCGGAGAAGGGGAGCAGCTGATCGGCTCGGACATTCCCGCCATTCTCGACCATACGCGCAACGTGCTCATCCTCGAAGACGACGAAATGGCGGTCGTGACTCGCGGGCATGTGGAAGTGTTCGACCAGCGCGGACGTTTGATCGCCCGAAAGCCGTCCTACGTGGACTGGGATGCGGCCAAGGCGGAAAAGGGCGGGTACGAGCACTTCATGATCAAGGAGATCCATGAACAACCGCAGGTGTATCGGGACACGATGCGCTCGCGGCTGCATCCCGATGCGGACAAGCTGGTCGAACTGAACGAGCTGCCGCTGACGCGGGAAGAGCTGCGCGACATCGATCGCATTCAGTTCGTCGCCTGCGGCACGGCCTACCACGCTTCCCTCGTCGGCAAATATGCGCTGGAACGCCTCTTGCGCCTGCCGGTGGAAGCGGAGATCGCTTCGGAGTACCGGTACCGCGACCCGATCGTCACCGACCGCACGCTCGTCATCGCGGTCAGCCAATCCGGCGAAACGGCGGACACGCTGGCGGCCGCAAGAGAAGCGAAGCGGCGCGGCGCCCGCGTCTGGGCGGTCACCAACGTGGTCGGCAGTTCGATTGCGAGAGAGGCGGACGCCGCCATCTACACCTGGGCGGGACCGGAAATCGCGGTCGCCTCCACCAAGGCGTACACCTCGCAGATGCTTGCGCTGTACATGCTGTCCATCTATATGGCGGAGCGGCTCGGCACGCAGGATCGCGCCGTGCTGCGGCGGCTGGCGCAGCGGCTTGTGGAGCTGCCGGAGAAAGTCGCGCAAATCTTGGAACGGTATGGAGACATCCGCCGTTTTGCGGAAGAAATTTCCCGCCGCGAACACGCGTTCTTCATCGGCCGGGGGCTGGATTACGCGGTCGCGCTGGAAGGGTCGCTCAAACTGAAGGAAGTGTCCTATATCCATTCCGAGGCGTACGCCGCGGGAGAATTGAAACACGGCACCCTCGCCTTGATCGAGGAAGGCACGCCGGTGATCGCCATCGCCGCCCAGGGCAGCATCACGGACAAGACCATCAACAACATTCGCGAAGTGAAAGCTCGCGGCGCCTATGTGTACGGCATCGCGACGGACGGTCATGCGAAACTGCGCGAATGCGTCGACCGCTTGTTTGTCGTGCCGGAAACCGACGAGCTGCTCGTTCCCGCGCTGACGGCCGTCCCCCTGCAGCTGTTGGCCTACTATGCCTCGCTGGCCAGAGGCATTGACGTGGACAAGCCGCGCAATCTGGCCAAAAGCGTAACGGTGGAATAGGATTTTCGCCCATGGCCGCTCGAACGCGTCTGTGGATCGTCGGAGGCGCGCTGATCCTGTGCGCGCTTGCGGCCGCCGCCTTCTGGTTGTTCCATTGGTTAGACCGGATGAAATGGGCGGAAGCGGCGGACGGCGCGCGTCTCAAGTTTCGCGTGCAAGGGGAAAGGTTCGAACGATACGAGAAGGGGGAATGGCAGCCGTTTTTCCCGCAGGGCGTCAACCTGGGAGCTTCGCTGCCCGGCCATTACCCGGGGGAAATGCCGATCGACAAAGACACCTATTTGCGCTGGTTCAGCCTGATGACGGAAATGGGCAGCAACGTCGTGCGCGTCTATACGATTCACCCGCCGCATTTTTACGAGGCGCTCGTCGAGTACAACAAACGCAACCCCGGACGGCCGCTCTATTTGATCCAGGGCGTATGGTCTCCGGAGGAAATGCTCATCGAAAAAAGGGACGCCTTTGATCCGGAAATCGTGGCCCAATTCCGCAAGGAAATCGCCGACGCCGTCGGCGCGGTGTACGGCGACGTCACGCTGGAACCGTCTCCCGGCAAGGCGAGCGGAACATACGCCGCCAACGCGGGACCGTATTTGTTCGCCTGGCACATCGGGACCGAGTGGGACCCGCAAATGGTCGTCGACACCAACAAACGCCACCAGGATCGGGCGGGCTACGCGGGCGAATACATCCGGACGCGCGACGGGGCCTCCCCGTTCGAAAGCTGGCTCGCCGAACTGCTCGATCTGACCGCCCGTCTGGAACGGCAGCGCGGTTACGCGCATCCGGTCGCGTTCACCAACTGGGTGACCACCGATCCGCTCCATCATCCGGGCGAACCGACGTTCGAGGAAGACATGGTCAGCGTGGACGCCACCCATTTGGAACCGGGCGGTTGGGAAGCGGGGTATTTCGCTTCGTTCCATGTGTATCCCTACTATCCGGATCTGTTCCGGTTCGACCAGACGTTGAGGGAGGTGGTGAATGAAGACGGGCAACCGGACCCGTACCGCACGTATTTGCGCCGCCTGAAACGGCATCATGAAGGAATGCCCGTCATCGTCGCCGAATTCGGCGTGCCGAGTTCGTGGGGCATCGGGCACACGGAACTGCTCGGGCGCAATCAGGGAGGCCACAATGAACGGGAGCAGGGAGAAGTCGTCGCATCATTGTTTCGGACGATCGTGGAGGAGGATTTGGCGGGAGCGATCGTGTTCGCGTGGCAGGACGAATGGTTCAAAAAAACGTGGAACACGATGCGGTACGAGGTGCCCGAAGACCGGAGAGCGTACTGGCTGAACGTGCTCAGCAACGAACAAATGTTCGGATTGATCGGCATGTACCCCTCAAAGGAAGAAACGCTGATCATTGACGGAGCGCGCGACGACTGGGAGCGGCTGGACGAAAGCGAGAAAACGCGGCTCATCGCGGACGGCGACGCGGTCAAAGAGCTGTGGGTTGCCCACGACGAAGCGTATGTCTACTTGCTCGCGGAACTGCACCGGCCGTTTGATCCCGCGGCGGAGACGCTGTATATCGGCGCGGATATCCTTCCGGGGGGCAACCGCCACGCGGAAGAACTGGCGGACCGAACGCTCGACGAAGGCCTGGAAACGTTGATCGTGATCGACGACGACGAAGCGGGCGACATCCGGATCGCTTCCAACTATGACGTCCACACCCGCATGTACGGGTACGTGTACGGCATGATTCCGTTCCGGGAGGAGGAACTCCGGGACGATTCCGGCGTGTTCAAGCCGTGGAAGCTCACCGTCGGGCTGAAGATGGAGCCTCCCTATACCCGAGTGGAGCACCCGTTTGAGGACGTTCCCGCCGGTATTTTGCGCCGCGGCACGACGGACCCCGCCGACCCGGATTACGATTCCATGGCGGCCTGGGAGGCGAGCGGAACGGTGATCGAAATGCGCATTCCGTGGAACCTGCTCGGGTACTCGGACCCGAGCTCGAGGCAGGCGATCAGTTACCAATTGCCCAAAGGCAAATACTTTGAGAGCGAGACATCGGAGGGCATCCGGTTCGTGCCGTGGATCCGGCCGAAACACCGTTCCGGGGTGATCGGGCTCGGCAGCGGACCGGAGGCGTACGCGGTATCGGAACTTCCGGTTTACCGCTGGAAAGAGTGGGAGGAACAAGTGAACTATATCGAACGGATCAAACAGAGTTACAACATTGTGAAGCAGGCGTTTTGGGAAAGGAGGGGCGCGAGTGACCGGCGGTAATCTGGAACTGGCGCAGCTGTTCATCGTGATCGGCGCAGTTCTGGTCGTATTGATCTTGTGCGGCATCCTGGTCAGCAAAGCGATTCGCCTGCGCCGGGCGCGGCTGATCCGTCAATGTGAACTGGAAAACCGCGCATATTTCGACCGGATTCGGCAGGGGCTCGACCAGGACGGGGCGCTGCCCAAGCCGGAAAGTCCGCTGAACCGCATCGAACGCAAGGTCGTCCAGGAAAAGCTGATGGCGTGGGCGGACCGGGTGGACGGCGTGTCCCGGGAAAAATTGACGGCTTTGTGCGAGGATCTCGGTTTTGTGGAAAGGGAGCTCGGCCGTTTGCAGAGCCGTTGGAGCGTACGCCGGGTCGACGCCGCTTATCGGCTCGGGCTGATGAGGAGCCGCCGGGCGGCAGGCGCCCTGCTGGAAGAGCTGCGCAGGCAGCGGTTCGGACCCGCGCTGTTCGTCGTCGCCCGGTCGCTCGCTTTGTGCGCGAGGGGAACGGACGATCTGGAACAACTGGTCGCACAGATCGTCAAACATCGCCGGCCCGCGCATGAGATGACCGCGTCGATCTTGGAGGAAGCGGGAGAAGATCTCGGGGAACTCGTCCGAAGATTGATGGCGAGCGGCCATCCGGACAAGCGGCGGATCGCCCGGTTGATGCTGGACAAAAATCCGGCGCTCCGCTTGTCCGTATCCGCTTATCCGGACCGAAAGGACGATTTTTCATCGCAAGCATCGCAACAACCGCAAGAGGCGCATGAGGCGCAGGTGGAGCGTCCGGAGACGCACGCCATGTGATGCGGGAAGGAGAGGAACATCAGGTGAGAGATCTTCTGCTCGGATACGGACTGTTTGCCATGTACTACATCATGACGGTGTACGCCATCTACTTTGTCATCATGACCTTTTCATTCCGGAAGATCGCATCGATCGTCAAAGGAACGTTTTATTCGCGGTTCCGGTCCCTCGCGGTATCGGACCACGTTCCTCCGGTCTCGATCCTGGTGCCGTCCTACAACGAGGAGTTGACGATTATCGAGAGCGTGCGGTCGCTGCTGTCGCTCGAATATCCGGAGTACGAAGTGCTCGTCGTCAACGACGGGTCCGCCGACCGGACGCTGGACGTGCTGATCGGGGAATTCGGATTGACCGCCCTCCCCGACAGCGAACTGCCGAAGTCGTGCGCGCTGGAAGCGTCCCCGATCCGCGCGGTCTATCACAATCCGGAATATCCGAATTTGTACGTGCTGGACAAGCCGAACGGAGGAAAGGCGGACGCGCTCAACGTCGGCATCAATTTTTCGCATTACCCGCTTATTTGCACGATTGACGCCGATTCGCTGCTGGACCGGGACGCGCTCATCCGCATGGTGCGCGTGTATATGGAAAACCCCGCGGAAACCGTGGCGGTCGGCGGCAACGTGCGCATCGCCAACGGCTGCCGCATCGAAAACGGCACCGTCAAGGACGTCCGCCTGCCGCGCAAACTGCTGCCGATGCTGCAGTCCATCGAATATTTGAAGGCGTTCCTCGGCGGACGCATCGGATGGAGTTCCGTCAACGCGCTTCTGATCATCTCCGGCGCCTTCGGATTGTTCCGCAAACAGGACGTCATCAACGTCGGCGGATACCGCGAAGGATTTCCCGGAGAAGACATGAACATCGTGCTGAAACTGCACAAATCGATGCTGGAACAGAAGCGGAAATACCGCATCGCCTTTTGTCCCGACGCGGTATGCTGGACGCAGGCGCCGGACACGCTGCGCATTTTGGGCAGCCAGCGAAAACGATGGGGCCGCGGCAACCTGAAAAACATGTGGGAGTTCCGCCATCTCTTCTTCAATCCGAAGTACCGGCAGATCGGGCTGTTCGCCATTCCGTACAACGTGCTGTTTGAAACGCTCAACCCGTATTTCAAAATCACCGGATTTCTCGCGTTGGTCGGATACGTGAGCATGGATATGACCAAGTGGTACATTTTGCTGACGTTTTTCCTGGTCAATATGATGATCAGCCTGATCTTCAACTGCGGCGCCATGCTGCTTGAGGAAATCGCCTTCCGCCGATACTCCAAGGCGCGGGACGCCTGGAGGATGGTGGCGTTCGCCTTGCTGTTGTCGCTCGGTTACGACCATCTCAACGCGTATTGGAGATTTCGCGGGCATATCGACTTTTTCCGGAACAAAAAAACATGGGGCGTGATGGAACGGAAAAGCTGGAAGGACGAATCCGCGAAAGCAAGCGCTTAGGCGGATCGTCTGCGCGCATCCCACAAAAAGAGGAGGCATCGATATGAAGTCCATCCTGGTTACCGATAGCGACGAAACGGTGTGCGAACTGCTGAAAGTGCGGCTCGGCAGCCGCGGATACGCCGTTTACACGGCCACCGACGGGCTGACGGGCCTGAAAATGTTCGAGGAAATCCGACCGAGGCTCATCATCACCGATTTGATGCTGCCGGCGATCAACGGCTATCAGCTGATCCGCAAAATCAAGTCCCGCGAACGGGAACACGGCAAACACGACTGCAAAATCATCGTGCTGTCCGGCCGAAAAACCGAGCACGACATCGAGCGCTGTTTTGAACTCGGCGCGGCGGACTATGTGAAAAAGCCGTTTTCGCCGATCGAACTGGAAGCCCGCATCCGCAAACAATTGGCGGAATGACGGATTGAACGGCATCACCCGTCCGGCGCGGGAAAGCCCCTGGGAACAACCCGTCGTCAGGCATCAACCCGCCGGGGGCGAAAAAAGACACATGGCTCGGCAAATCCATCTGAGTACGGGAGGAAACCGCATGAAAAAAAGATACGCACACTTGAAAAAGCTGATTTCTGCCAAATTGGCCAAAGTCGGCGTGATCGGGCTCGGCTACGTCGGGCTTCCTCTGGCCGTCGAAATGGTGAAAAAAGGGTTTACGGTTTACGGCATCGACACGGACATGGTCAAAGTATGCTCGCTGCGCAACGGCGTTTCCCACGTCAAGGACGTCAGCAACGAGGAACTGCAGGAATGCCTGAAAACCGGCCGCTTTTTTCCGACGTTCGATTACAGCACGCTGCAGTGGCTTGACGCCGTCAGCATTTGCGTGCCGACGCCGCTCAGCGAAAACCAGGATCCGGACACGTCCTACATTACGGCCGTGGTCAAAAAGCTGATCCAATACATGGAAAACGGCATGCTGATCACGTTGGAGAGCACGACCTATCCCGGCACCACGGAAGAACTGATCGAGCGGGAATTGGCCAAAAACGGACTGCGCGCCGGCGAGGATTACTTCCTCTGCTATTCGCCGGAGCGCATCGATCCGTCCAACCCGCATTACCAGACCGCCAACACGCCGAAGGTGATCGGCGGCACGACGCCGCGCTGCCTGGAACTGGGCGCGCTCTTGTACGGCCAAATCGTGGACAACGTCGTGCAGGTGTCCAACCCCAAAGTGGCGGAGATGTGCAAGCTTTTGGAAAACACGTTCCGCAGCGTCAATATCGCGTTCATTAACGAAATGGCGATGATGGCGGAGAAGATGGGCATCGACATTTGGGAAGTCATCCGCGCCGCGTCGACGAAGCCGTTCGGGTTTATGCCTTTTTATCCGGGTCCGGGCATCGGCGGCCACTGCATTCCGCTCGATCCGATGTACTTGTCGTGGAAGGCGAAAGGTTTCCGTTTTTACAGCAAATTTATCGAGCTGGCGCAGGTCGTCAACCAGTCGATGCCGGAGTACGTCGTCAGCAGAACGGCGCAAATTCTCAACCTCCATGCCAAATCGCTGCGCAATTCCCGCGTGCTCTTGCTCGGCATGGCGTACAAGCCGGAAGTGGACGACGTGCGCGAATCGCCGGGACTGCTCGTCTATGAACTGTTCAAAGAAAGCGGGTCCCGGGTCGATTATTACGACCCGTACGCGAAGTCGTTCAAAGACAAAAACGGCGACACGGTGGAGTCGATCGAATTTGATCTGCGCAAGATCGCGACCTACGACTGCATGGTGGTCATCACCAATCACCGCTCGGTTCCGTACGGCGAACTGGCGCGGCTCGGCGTCGCCATCTTCGATACGCGGAATTCCTTCCATCAGTACGACATGCCGCACATTTACAAGTTGGGCACGCCGATCACGAAAGCCGGCGCCTTCGACCTGGAAGCGGCATATTGAACGCGTTGGCGCAAGAAGGACTGGCCATACGGGTACGCCGATCCCTCCAACCGATGCGTTCTGGAGTCGGCGTACCCGATGGGCGGGCTTGGCACGCCGGCGGCGCGATCATGACGCAGGGCAAGGCTCGTCCAAGCAAAATCCTTGAGCGATCACGGACCGTTTACGTTTTTTTAACAGTACGGCCACAATCTCGACACAGACGGATCATGTTCACCCGTTATGCTGAAAGGGAACCGACATTCCACATACCGAGGTGATCATGATGAAGAAGAAAGCCGTATGGGCGGCGGCCGCCCTGCTTGCAGCCGTTCTGGCCGGTTGCAACAACACCGACGGAACGGAAATGGACTTAAACGGCGGCTCGACGGATTCGTTCACCAACACGCCTGCGGGCAGCGAGGACCCGGCGGCGGGAGGCGCATTGGACGGAGTCGATACTCCTTCGGATGCGGCGGATGACGCCTCGACGGAGCCGGACGACGCATCCGGAGACGCGTCCGACATCGGCACGGACGACACGGAAACTCCCGACAATGCGGCCGAATAACCGGTCCCATCAACATCTCGCGGCATGACCCAACACGGACGCCGGTTCTGCCGCCCCGACAACGATCAACGCGCTTTGCACCTTTCCCTCGGAAATCCCGCAACGTTTCTGCGGGATTTCTTTTCCTGTTTTTGGACGACTTTGCTCCCCCCAGAAATCGGCGCGGCGATTCGAACGTTATGAAGGATGAGTCTGGATTGTGGAGGTGGGATGCCGTGTACGGAATCAAGGTATTGGTTGCCGACGACGACCCCAACGTCAGGGAAATCATCCGGCTGTATTTCGAAAAACAGCAAATCCAGATGATCGAAGCGCAGGACGGGCAGGACGCCGTGGAAAAAGCGCTGGAAGCCTCGCCTGACATCATCATTTTGGACGTCATGATGCCGAAAATGGACGGATTCGAAGCGTGCCGGGAAATTTTGCGCCACTCCGACATTCCGATCATCATGCTGACGGCCAAAGGGGAAGAATTCGACCGCGTGCTCGGACTGGAGCTCGGCGCGGACGACTATGTGACCAAACCGTTCAGCCCGCGGGAACTGATGGCACGCATCAAGGCGATATTCCGCCGCATGCAGCCGCGCGGCAAAACTTCCCAGGAGGAGGAAACCCAACCGGGCGTGCTGGATTTCGGCGGACTCCGCATTCACATCGACCGGCGGGAAGTCACGGTGGAAGGCAACAAGGTCGCCTTTCGCCCCAAAGAGTTCGATCTGCTCGCCCATTTGGCCAAAACGCCCGGACACGTATACACCCGCGAACAGTTGCTCGAGCAGGTGTGGGGTTACGACTTTTTCGGCGATATTCGCACCGTGGACGTGCATGTCAAGAAAGTTCGGGAAAAACTTGGCGCTTTTCCGGGAGAGTGCATTCACACGGTTTGGGGCGTCGGGTACAAGTTCGAGGTGATCCATGATCAATAAAAGCCTATTCATGCGACTGTTTCTCAGCTATGTGCTGACGGTGGTGCTTGGTCTCGGCGTCGTCGGTTTTTCCATGTCCTACTTGACCAAAGACTACATTGTGAATGCCAAAAAGGAAGACATGATCCGCAAAGCCAAGAAAGTCAATTTGACGATCCAGGATTTTCGCGTCATCGACGACAACGCCAGGAGCCTGCTCCTGTTTTTGGACCAAGCCTTCGATTCGCGCATCTGGGTGTTCGACACGAGCGGCAAGATCGTCGCTTCTTCGGCCAAGGATGAAGTGTCGATCGGCAAGGCGGTGGATCCTTCGGTCATCAACAAAGTAAAAATGGGGGAAAATGCTGTCATCAATTTGAAGTACGGCGATACGTCGGAACCGGTACTGTCGGTGGTGGTGCCCTGGGGGAAGGACAACCAAGTGTACGGCGGCATCATCCTTCATTCGCCGATTACGGGGATCAGTCAGGCGTCGTTCAACATTCGCGAAATGATCTTGTGGGTGTCGCTGTTCGGCGTCGTGCTTTCGTGCGCCATCGCTTTTTATATGTCCTGGTCGATTTCCCGGCCGCTGAAAATGATTGACCGCGCGGCGGCCCGCATCGGCATGGGCGATTACAGCGAGCGCATCGTCGTCAAGGACAAGGACGAGATCGGCGAATTGGCCGCCACGATCAACCAAATGGCGGAAAAACTCGAGCAGGCGGACAAGGAAAAACGCAAACTCGAGCAAATGCGCCTCGATTTTCTGGCCAACGCCTCCCATGAACTGCGCACGCCGCTGACGGCGATGCAGGGGTTTCTCGAAGCGCTTCAGGACGGGTTGATCGACGAGGAAGGCCGGCAGCGGTATTATCAGATTATTTACAATGAAACGATTCACATGAACCGGCTCGTGGACGACATCATGGATTTGGCGCGGCTGGAAAACAAGGAAATCACGCTGTCGCGCCACGCCGTCGACGCCGCTTCGCTGATGCAGAAAGTGCAGTTCAAATTTCGTCCGGAAGCCGAGGAAAGGGGGACGACGATCGAACTGCGCATTTGGGAGCCGCTGCCGCCGGTGTATGCCGATCCGGACCGGCTGGAGCAAATCTTGAACAATCTGGTCATGAACGCCGTCAAGTTCACGGAAAACGGCAAAATCACGCTGGCGGCGGGCGAGGACGGCGATTATGTGCGCCTGTCCGTCGCGGACACGGGCATCGGCATTTCCAAGACGGACCAGGAATGGATTTGGGAGCGGCTGTTCAAAGTCGACCGCGGCCGTTCGCGCAAGCAGAAGGGCACCGGGCTCGGCCTGGCGATCGTCAAGCAGTTGGTGGAGCTGCACGAGGGCAAAATCGCGGTGCAGAGCGAGGTCGGCGAAGGTTCCACTTTTACGGTGTGGATCCCGAAAGCGGAACAAAGCCGGCTGGATACGGCCTAGGGAAGCCGCCAACCCGCGCACCAGCGCCGACATGGCGCCGGCTCGGCCTCCGGCGGCCATCGTTCGCGTTGACACTTTTCCGTAACATCGCCTTGCGAAATCCGTTGCCGTTTCCCTTTTTTCTTGCAAACGCTTTTTTGACAGGCGTTTCCTGTTTGGGTAAGATGAAAGGGATCATGTCTGGCAAAGGGAGTGATCAAATCATGAACATTGTGTACCACGGACATTCCTGTGTGCAGATCAGCGAAGGCGGGCGCTCGATCATCATCGATCCTTTCCTAACCGGGAATCCGGTGGCGGTCAGCAAACCGCAAGACATCCGGGTCGATGCGGTGCTGCTGACGCATGCGCACGCGGACCATATCACGGACGCCGTGCCGATCGCCACAGCGAACGATGCGCCGATCGTGGCGACGTTCGAATTGGCCAATTACATGAGCTGGCAGGGCGCCAAAACGGTGGAAGTGAACTTGGGCGGCACCGCCGACCTCGGATTCGCCCGCGTGAAATTCGTGCACGCGTTTCACAGTTCCGGCATCGTGCTCGATCAAGAGCGCGGCATCGTGTACGCGGGTATGCCGGGCGGCTATGTGATTCGGTGGGACGGCAAGACGCTTTACCACGCAGGGGACACCGGTCTGTTTTCAGACATGAAAATGATCGGCGAGCTTCATGACATCGACGTGGCTTTCCTGCCCATCGGCGATCTGTATACGATGGGGCCGGAAGATGCCGTCCGGGCGGCGGAATGGCTGCGCGCCAAACAGGTCGTGCCGATCCATTACAACACGTTCCCCGGCATTCGTCAGGACGGGGAAGCGTTTGTGCAGATGTTGAGCCGTCAAGGCATCGGCGGCCGCGCGCTGAAACCCGGCGAGTCCATGGAACTGTAGAAGGGAATTGGAAAAGCATAGCGGCGGATTCCAGGAAGCGCGTCACGGAACTTGAGAAGCAAGACGGAAACGAACTTTCGGTGGAACGGAATACGGAAATGCCTGCTTGCCACCCCGGGAAATTTAACCATGTAAAGTAAAAACGATGCGTCGCACTGCATGTCGGAGATGCCGATTCAGGCATCTCCGACAATTTTTTGGGCTCATTTCCGTTTCAAAAGCCGCAAACCGGCCTCGTCCGGTCATCCTTTGCGGATCGTGAGGACATGATTGAAAGAAAAACGCTGATCCGGCGCCGAATCCTTTCCGGACGGCCCGCGATCGCGCGGTAAAGATCGTGCGGAAAAGATTGTGCCGAAAATCATGAAATGATAACGAAAACGGGAGCTCGCCTGGCGTCACAGTTCAATCGGCGAACGATGAGCGGCATCCGGAAGGAGTTCGGCGGTCGGCATTGTGCGCTATTTTATCGAAACGATCATTTTATTTTTGCAAAAATCATTTTATAATAGTGCCAACGATTCAAAACGACACGACAAAGGCGGAACGGAACATGAAGCAATTGACGCTCTCCAAGGGAGACCGGCGGAGAAACGAAATTTTGTCCATGCTGCGGAAACACGGAAAAATTACCGTGCAGGAAATCGTCGAGCGCCTGCATTGTTCGGAAGCGACGGCGAGAAGGGATTTGGATTTGCTGGAAAAATCCGCGGGCATCATCCGCACGATCGGTGGAGCGATCGCGGACACCGGCGCGGTGCGGGACACGCCGTTTGCCGAGAAACAGGGCACGCTGCGGAAGGAGAAAGAGGCGATCGCGCGCGCGGTGATGGGGCTGATCAGCGAGGGGGACGTCATCTGCCTGTCGGGCGGCACGACGACGTTCATGATCGCGAAGGAACTCAAAACGCGGACGGGGATTACCGTCGTCACCAACGCGGTCAATATCGCCATGGAACTGGCGGACAGCGAAGGCGTCCAAGTCGTCGTCATCGGCGGCGTCATGCGCAGCAACAGCTATGAACTGTCGGGACCGCTCGCCGAGCGGATGATCGAAAGCCTGCACATCGGCAAAACGTTTCTCGGCATCGACGGCCTGTCCATCGAGGAGGGCATCATGACCTATTCCGAATCGGAGGCGCATACCGCGCGCATGATCATTGCGCGTTCGCGGCAAACGTTCGCCGTATTCGACCACAGCAAGGCCGGGAAAACGTCGCTGTTTTCCATGGCGCCGCTGAAAGAGCTGACCGGGGTCGTGACGGACCGGTCCATCGACCCGGCCATCGCGAAGCGACTGCGGGAAGAGGGGCTGGAAGTGCATATCGCCGAATAGCGTCGAGGAACATCGAGGACCGTTATTTTCGCCGGGGCTCGATAAGGTAGGCCAGCAGCGGGAATCCGACGTTTTTTTGCGAAAAATGAAGGATGATGCGAAAAATGTGATTATAAAATGATTGTTTCAATATGAATATGATTGAAACGATCAATATTTTACGTTATGATTTCTGTGAACGATGGCGAATTCATAATGGGAGATGGAGGTCGGGTGACCATGAGCCAACACGGTGTATTGACGTATCGGGAAATTTCCGCGCAGCCGGAAGCGCTGGCCGCCGCGCTGGACGAGGTGAAGCGGCGCAAGGAAGACATTCTCCGTTTCAGAGAGCGCGCCGCGCAAGGGGAAGTGCTGTTCATCGGTTCGGGTTCATCTTATTACCAGGCGCAGACCATGGCCGCCACCGTACGCAAGTGGACCGGGCTGAGCGCCCGCGCGCTGCCGTCGTCGGAACTGTACTTGTTCCGTGAACATCACGCGTCGGTATCCAAACCGTGCACCGTCGTCGGCGTGTCCCGGTCGGGAGAATCCAGCGAAGTGATCCTCGCGCTGGAATCGGTGCAAAACCTTCCCGGTTGGAACATCTGCGGGGTGACCTGCCACGAGACGAGCGCCCTGTACCGCATGGCGCCGTGCCTGTTGTCCCCGCTGGGCAAAGAGCAGAGCACCGTCATGACCAAGTCGTTCAGCAGCATGACGTATATGGTGCAGGCGGCAGCCGCGGTCGCTTCGGAGCAGGCGGAGCATTGGGAGCAAATCGTGGAGGCCGGCTCCTTGTCGGCGGACGTCACCCGCAGGGCGGACGCGTTTGCCAAGAAGCTGACGGAGAATCCGCTCTATACGAACTATCTGTTCTTGGGCATGGGCGCTTACTTCGGACTCGCCCAGGAAGCCTGCCTGAAGCTGAAGGAAATGTCCTACGTCTGGACGGAAAGTTTCGGCACCATGGAGTTCCGCCACGGTCCCAAGTCGGTCGTGGAAAAAGGATCCTTCGTCTGCGTGCTCGTTTCCGAGCGGGCGCGAAGCCACGAGCTGAAAGTGGCCGAAGAAATGAAGCAGTACGGCGCCACGGTGCTGCTCGTCACGGCGAAAGCCGGAGAAGACACGGCGTTCGCCGACCATGTGTTCGAAACCGGCGGAGAATCGCTTTCCGATGAAGCGAGAAGCGTGCTGTATTTGCCGCTGCTGCAATATTTCGGCTATTACACCGCGATGAAAAAAGGCGTCGATCCCGACCATCCCCGCAACTTGACGCAGGTCGTCAAAATTTGAACAGGGAGCCGATACGATGTCTTCCTTCTATATTGGAGTGGATATCGGCGGAACGAATGTCGTTTGCGGATTGGTCGATGCGCAAGGACGCGTCCTGCACACCGTCAAGCAGCCCACGGGAGCGCAGCGCGGAAGCGGCGCGGTGCTGCGGGGCGTGGCGGACTTGATCGAACGTTTGGCGCAGGAGGCCGGGCACGCCCTGCATTCCACGGCCGCCGTCGGCGTCGGTACGCCCGGACTGGTCGATCCGCAGCGCGGAATCACGCTGCATGCAAGCAATCTCGGGTGGAAGGACGTGCCGGTGGCCGCCATTTTGGCGGAGCATCTGCGTTTGCCGGTCTATATCGACAACGACGTGCGCATGTACGTGTACGGCGAAGCGACCGCCGGCGCCGGCCGGGGATACGGCACGGTGATGGGCATCACCCTCGGCACCGGCATGGCGATGTCCGTCATCCAAAACGGCACGATCTATTATGGCGCTCATTATATGGCCGGAGAGTTGGGGCATCTGGCGATGGACGGCATCCCGTACCGCTGCGCCTGCGGTTTGTCCGGATGCCTGGAAACGGTCGTTTCCGCCACCGGCATCGTCAGGCAGGTACGCGATGCGCTGGCGAAGGGAGAAGCCAGTTCGCTTGGACGTATTCCTTCCGATCAACTGACCGCCGCCGCGGTGTCGGAAGCCTACGATGCGGGCGATCCGCTGGCCGTCCGGGTGTTCAACGACACCGGCCGCTGGCTCGGCATCGGTTTGTCGTACGCGATCACGCTGTTCGATCCCGACGTCCTGATTATCGGCGGCGGCATGTCCGCCGCAGGCGAGCGTTTGTTTCGCCCGATGAAAGAACAGCTGCAAAAAACATTGCTCGGCAGTTATCTGGAACGTCTCGTCATCGCGCCCGCCCGGCATCCGGATCATGCCGGCGTCATCGGCAGCGCGATGTCGGCGAAATCCCGCCATGCCGCACAACAACCCGTAACGGAGGAATGAATCATGCCGCTCGTCTCATCCACACATATGCTGCAAACCGCCCGAAAAAACGGCTACGCCGTCGCCGCCCTGAACGTGCACACGCTGGAAATGCTGCAGGCGGCCGCGGAAGCGGCCGAAGAAACCGATTCCCCGCTCATTTTGCAGACGACGGCGGGCACCGTCAAGCATCTGGGGCCGGAATATTTGGCGGCCGCCGCCACCGTCGCCGCGAATCAATGTTCGGTGCCGATCGCGCTGCATCTCGACCACTGCTCGGATTTCGGCCTGATCGTGCGCTGCATTCGCGCCGGCTACACGTCCGTCATGATCGACGCGTCCCATTTGCCGTTTGAGGAAAACGTGCGGCTGACCGCGAAAGTCGTGGAAGTGGCCGCGGCGGCGGGCGTCAACGTCGAAGCGGAATTGGGCAAAGTGGGCGGCGTGGAGGACGATCTCGTCGTTTCCGAACTGGACGCGCTGCTTGCCGATCCCGACGAATGCGCGCGGTTCGTGGAACTGACCGGCGTGCACACGCTCGCACCGGCCATCGGCACCGCGCACGGCCTTTATCGCGGCGAACCGCGCATCGATTTCGACCGCATCGCAAGCATCTCCGCCAAGGTGGACGTGCCGCTCGTGCTGCACGGCGGGTCGGGCATCCCCGAACAGCAGGTGAAGCGCTGCGTATCGCTCGGCATGGCCAAAATGAACGTGGCCACCGAACTGCGCATCGTGTTTACGGACGCGATTCGCAGCGTCTTGCTGCAAAATCCCGAGGAAAACGATCCGAGAAAGTACATGGGATTGGCCAAACAGGCAATGAAGGAAGCGGCCAAAGAAAAAATACGGCTGTGCGGAAGCGTGGGGAAAGCCGATGAATGCCGCTAGTCGCGGACAAATTGCCGCCGTCGCGCTGAACGCGGCGATCGACAAGACGTATTTTGTCGATCGCCTGAGAGTCGGCGAGGTGAACCGGGTGCCGACCGTGCTGCCTTTGCCCGGAGGCAAGGGGATCAATGTGGCGAAAGTCGCGGCGGAACTGGGCGAGCGGGTCACCGTCAGCGGGTTTCTCGGCGGCTTCAACGGCCGGTGGATCGAAACGGCGCTGGCGGAGATGGGAATCCCGAGCCGCGTCGTGAAAGTGCAAGAGGAATCGCGTATATGTCTCAATATCATCTCCACGGAAAGCGGCACATCGACGGAACTGCTTGAACCGGGACCGGAAATCACCGCCGCGCAGGCGGACGAATATTTGGCCTTGTTTTCCGATCTGGCCCGGCAGTCGAAGGTGGTGGCGCTGTCCGGCAGTCTGCCTCGCGGATTGGCGCCCGATTTTTATGCGCGCCTGGTCAAGCTGGCCAAAGCGGAAGGGGCCGCCGTCATCGTCGATACGAGCGGCGGCGCGTTGAAGGAAGCGATCGCCGCCGTGCCGGACGTGCTGAAACCGAATGTGCATGAGCTGGCGCAGCTCACGGGGCGCACTTACGATACGGTCGAGGACGTTTTCGGCGAAATTCAGCGCCTCATGGAGAACGGCATCCGCGCCGTGCTCGTCACGTTGGGTGCGGACGGCACGGCGGCGGGCATCGACGGCAAATTGTACCGGGTGGAACCGGTGCCGGTCGAGGCCGTCAATCCCGTCGGCTGCGGCGACGCGTTTGTCGCCGGCGCGGCGGCGGGGCTCGTGCGTGATCTCGGTCCCCGCGGCCTGCTTGCGCTGGCCGCCGCTTGCGCCACCGCCAACGCCCTGAATCCCGGCGTGGGAGAAATTCGCCGCGAACAGGTCGAATCCTTGCTGCCGAGAATCGTCGTCAAAGAAGTCGGATAGTCCTCTCGCACAATCTCTTGCCGCTCGATGATTTTCTTTTTGCGCCACGCCTTCGGGCGTGTTTTTTCGTGCATATTTCCGGGCGTTTGACCGGCTGTTTCTCCATATGTTACAATCTTTTCCGTGAGGTGAACGGCTGGTCATCCGGAAGGTGAACATCCGGTCACTCCGTGTGCGAATCGATGCAGACAGAGATCCAAGGGCAGGAGTGAAGAGAATGGTCAACGGAATCATCAAATTTTCCCTCAACAACAAATTTGCCGTCTGGCTGCTGACAATCATCGTCACGGCCGCAGGTTTGTATTCCGGTTTGACAATGAAGCAGGAACTGCTTCCGGAACTGGAAGTCCCCATCATTTCGGTGACGACGATATATCCCGGGGCCTCGCCGGAAGAAGTGCTGGAGGGCGTCACCAAGCCGCTGGAACAATCTCTGCGCTACCTGGACGGCGTAAAATCGGTCACCTCCACGTCGATGGAAAATGCCTCCAACTTGATCCTGGAGTATGATTACGGCCAAAATATGGACTTTGCCATCATGGATGTCCGGGAAGCGCTGAAAAACATTTCGCTTCCGGATTCCGCCAGCGATCCGAGCTTGTCCAGACTGAGCATGAACATGCTCCCGGTGCTGGCCGTCAGCATCGCCGACGAGAACCGTCCGCTGGAAGATTTGACCCGCCTCGTCGAAGAGCAGATCGTCCCGGAACTGCAAGGTTTGGACGGCGTCGCCAGCGTGCAGATCGCCGGCCAGTACGTGCGGGAAGTCGAACTGCGCTGGAACGAGCAACGCATGCGGGAGCTCGGCATTACCGAGGAGACGGTTCAGGGCATTATCCGGGCGTCCGCCCTCCGCGCTCCGCTCGGGCTGTTTGAGATGGAAAACAGCGAAAAAGCGGTCGTCGTGGACGGCAACATTCTCACGCTGGAAGATTTGAAACAGCTGGCCATTCCCGTCGTCCCTTCCCAGGCGCCCCAGGGGGCGGGCCCGCAAGGTTTGCCGTCGGGACAGCCGTCCGCCGGAATGGGGGGAGCGACTCAGGGAGATCAAGCGCCGGCCGCCGATGCGGGCGACGCTCAGCTTATGCCGGAGACGAACGCCGGCAGCGCAGCGCAAGGAGCGCAGGCGCCCGCCGGATTCGATCCGTCATCGGCAGCCTCGTTCGGCATTCCGACGGTACAGCTGCAGGAAATCGCCGATATTGAAGTCATCGGTCGCGCGGAGTCGATCTCCCGCACGAACGGCTCGGCGTCGATCGGCCTGCAGATCATCAAGGCGCCGGATGCCAACACGGTGGAAGTCGTCGATCGGGTGAAAGAGAAATCGGCGGAATTTGCCGAACGGTATGAAGGTCTCGACATCGTGCACCTGTTCGACCAGGGCGAACCGATCGTGCAGTCCGTCGCGACGATGCTGGACAAGGCGCTGTACGGCTCCATTTTCGCCGTGATCGTCATTTTGCTGTTCCTGCGCAACATCCGAACGACGATCATTTCCATCATCTCCATTCCGCTGTCGCTGCTGATCGGCATCCTGCTGCTGCATCAAATGGATATCAGCCTGAATATGATGACGCTGGGAGCGATGACGGTCGCCATCGGGCGCGTGGTGGACGATTCCATCGTCGTCATCGAAAACATCTACCGGCGGCTTTCGTTGAAAAACGAGCCGCTGAAAGGAAAAGAACTGATCCGCAGCGCCACACGGGAAATGTTCATCCCGATCATGTCTTCCACGATCGTCACGATCGCGGTGTACGTGCCTCTGGCGGCTGTCAGCGGCATGGTCGGCGAACTGTTCATCCCGTTTGCGCTGACGATGGTGTTCGCGCTGCTGGCCTCGCTGCTTGTGGCGGTCACGCTCGTGCCGGCGCTCGGCCACACGATGTTCCGCAAGGGCATCCGTGAAGACCGCCGCCACGATGCGGAACACCCGGGCAAACTGGCGTCCGGTTATCGCAAACTGCTGAACTGGGCGCTGAATCACAAAGCGATAAGCATGTTGGCCGCGGTGGCGCTGCTCGTCGCCAGCCTGTTCCTGATCCCCGTCATCGGCGCGAGCTTCCTGCCCGAAGAAGAGCAGAAGTACGCGATGATCACCTACAGTCCGTCGCCTGGGGTGCTGCTGGAAGAAGTGGAGCAGACGGCGCTGGAAGCGGAGAAACTCATTCTTTCCGAGCAGGACGTCATCAATTTGCAGTATTCGGTCGGCGGATCCAATCCGTTGAGCCCGGGACAATCGAAATCGGCGCTGTTTTTCGTGCAGTACGACAATGATGTCAAGCATTTCAGCGAAATCAAAACACAGCTGCTGGAAAAACTGCGCCGGGAAGTGCCGGGTTCCGGGGAATGGAATTTGCTCGATTTCGCGGCCGGACTGGGCGGATCGAACATGAGCCTGCTCGTGTACGGGGACAGCCTGGAATCGATCCAGTCCGCGACGCAGCAGATCGAAGAACTGATGAAGTCCGATCCCGCATTCGACAAAGTCGAATCGAGCCTCAGCGAAGCGTACGATCAATATACGCTGGTTGCCGACCAGCAAAAGCTGAGCTCTCTCGGACTCACCGCCGGACAAATCGTCATGGCGCTGAATCCGGTTCGCGAACAGCCGGTGCTGACGGAGATCGCCGTGGACGGCAAAAAGGTGGAAGTGAAAGTGAAGGCGGACCAAAACACGTTCACGTCCATCGAGGAGATTCGCAATCATGCGCTCCAGTCCCCGCTCGGCATTCCGGTGCCGCTGAAAGACGTCGTCGAAGTGCGCGAAGGCAAAACGCCGGACACGCTTACGATGAAAGACGGCCGGCTGTATGCGGAAATTACCGCGGAAGTGAAGGCGAAGGACGTCGCCGGAGCTTCCTCGGCCCTGGAATCGAAAATCGACGCGCTGAACCTTCCGCCGGAAATCACGGTGGATTTCGGCGGCGTCACCGAACAAATCACGGAGACGTTCACGCAGCTCGGCCTCGCCATGTTGGCGGCCATCGCCATCGTGTATTTCGTGCTCGTGGTGACGTTCCACGGCGCGCTGGCTCCGTTCGTCATCCTGTTCTCCCTGCCGTTTGCCGTCATCGGCGCGCTGGTCGGTTTGTGGTTGGCGGGAGAAACGCTGAACGTCTCGGCCCTGATGGGGGCGCTCATGTTGATCGGGATTGTGGTCACCAACGCCATCGTGTTGATCGACCGCGTCATCCGCAAAGAAGCGGAAGGTTTGTCCACGCGGGAGGCGCTGCTCGAAGCGGGGGCGACCCGTCTGCGCCCGATTTTGATGACCGCCTTCGCCACGGTCGGCGCGCTGCTGCCGCTGGCTTTCGGCAATGAGGACTCCGGCATGATCACGCGCGGTCTCGGGATTACGGTCATCGGCGGGCTGACGAGCTCCACGCTGCTGACGCTCGTCATCGTGCCGATCGTCTACGAGCTGCTGATGAGATTCCGCATCAAAAAGCCGTCCGCAGCGGAAGAATGATGTCACATTGAACTGTTTCGGAAGACGGGATCCCATCCGGCCGGCGTGCCGCGCAAGTACCAACCCGTGTTGTGGGGAAAACGCGCCGTTCCCCAACGCCGGTCGGCTGTTTTCGGACCCTCTTCCGGCGTTCTGAAAGGTGGCTGCCAATGAACGGAAAAAAACAGCAAATCCTCGAAGCGGCCATGAAATGTTTTGCGCAAAAAGGATTCAAGGAAACGTCCATCCAGGATATCGTGGACGAGGTGGGCATTGCCAAAGGGTCCGTCTACATTTATTTCAAATCCAAGGAGGACCTGCTGATTTCCGCATTGAGACACGCGTTCGAACGCATGGCCCAAGAAATGGACGCGGTGTCGGAAGATGTCCGGCTCTCTCCCCGGGAAGTGCTGGAGCGCCAAATCCGGGTCCAGTTCAAGCTCGCCGAGGAGTACGGCGATTTCATCCGCACGCTGATTCTGGAATCCGCCGTGTCGCTGGATGAAAAAATGGAACAGTTTCTGCGCGAAATTCGGTCGCGAACGTTTCAATGGGTGTACCGCCCGATGGAGAAACTGTACGGCGAGCGGTTGGAACCCTATATGATCGATGCGATCATGCTCTATTTCGCCATGCTGGGGCAGATGGTCGAGATGCTGGTGATTTACAACATCCGCCTTGACATGGACCGGCTGCCCGAATTTATATTGGACCGGCTGGACGACGTCGTGGAAGGCATGATCAAGAGAGGCCGGCCGCCGATGATGACGCCGGAAATGGTCTTGCCGTTGCAGATCGATCCGTCCGCCGCGGACGCTCGTTCGAAATGGCGGCGCATCCTCGATACGCTGCGGGAAATGGCGGAGGCGGACGATCTGCCTGCGAACAAGCGGTCCGAACTGGAGTCGTATTTGTTCGTGCTGCAGCGGGAGGGCGAAAAGCCCGCCCCCAATCCCGCGGTGATTCACAGCATTGTCGGCGATCTGAAAAGCTTCGGCATCGTTTCGTGGTCCGAAACGCTGGACGAACTGCTGTCGGCGTTGCCGAACGAAGGCAAATCCGCAGGAAAGGACGGATGAGCATGGATTGGATCGCTTCCGTCGCCGAACAAAAAATCCGCGAAGCGATTCAGAATGGAGAGTTCGACCGGCTGCCCGGGGCGGGGAAACCGCTTCGTCTCGACGACGATTCCGGCGTCCCGGAACATTTGCGGGCCGGTTACCGCCTGCTCAAAAACGCGGGGATGATTCCGGAAGAACTGCAGCTGCGCAAGGAAATGCTGACGTTGGAAGATTTGCTCGCCTGCTGCCGGGACGAACGGGAAAAAACGAAACTGCGCGGCGAACTGGCCGTCAAAAAACTGCGCTATCAGACGTTGATGGCAGGGCGCGGATGGACGGCCACCGCCGCGTATTGGCAATACGAACCGAAAATCCGGGAAAAGCTGCTGGATGCGAAACCGCAGCATCCGCACGACCGCAGCGCCGAAGCGCCAAACGCATCCGCCGAAACGGGAACGGAAACCGAACGGCACAAATGACGAAATAGACGCGAATCCGACCAATATGGTCGGATTTTTGCGTATACGCCCGCCCGTACGGCCGATTTTGTTTTTGAAAGTCCGGGACAAATCCACTACAATGAAGTTATTGCCAACGCGAACCGACAATGGGGAGGAGCCATGCATGCAGCCGATAGATCCGGGAGCGGTGCAGCGTATGCTGCATTCTTTTCAGGACACCGACGTCTATTTGTTCCTTGAAATGACGACCGGGGCTTACGCCTCGCTGATGGACAACACGAAGTTCACCGCTTCGGCGTTTGTGAAAAACGCCGTGATCCGCTACAGCGAAGGAACGATTGCCGGAAACGGACCCTATCGGGTCGGTCTGAAGCTGCCGCTCGGATGGGTGTACGCGCAAGGATTGACGCATTGGGACGAGGCGGCCGGCGACAAGCTTCTGCTCGCCGGCCACGACCATGAGGGCAAACTCGTCGTCGGCCTGTACATCGGCCGGGAACCGTTATGACGTCCGGGTATGACCGTCCGGGCGAAAGGGGGAAAACTTGGATGGACAAACAGCGCCATGTGCTGCTCGTGCTGCCGCATCCGGACGACGAATCGCACATATCCGGCACACTGGCCCGATATGTGCAGCAGGGAACGCCGGTAACCTATGTGTGTCTCACGCTCGGAGAAATGGGACGGAACATGGGGAAACCGATCATCGCCAACCGGCTCACGCTGCCGGAAATCCGCAAGCGTGAACTGGAACAATCGTGCCGGAGCATCGGCATTCAGGATTTGCGCATGTGGGGTTATCACGACAAAACCGTGGAATTCGAAGACCGGGACGCGCTGGCCGGCCGCATCGCGGATTTGATCCGCGAGCTGAAAACTTCGCTCGTGATCACTTTTTATCCCGGTTTCAGCGTGCATCCCGATCACGAAGCTTGCGGCGAAGCGGTCATTCGCGCGGTCGAAAGCTTCCCCGCCGCGGAACGGCCGACCGTTCACTGCGTCGCCTTTTCGGCGGGGTGCGAAGAAATCCTCGGACCGCCGGACGTCGTCAACGACGTCAGCGACTTTATGAAGCAGAAGATGGGGTCGTTCCACGCGCATCGGTCGCAGTTCCAGCTCATGGTGGGCGACCGGTCGTTTGACGATCCGCAGTGGAAAGCCTGGTGGGGAACCGAACGGTTTTGGACGTATCGATTTTCTTGATCGGCCGCGCCTCCGCTCAGTTCCGTTTCGGCGCGGCCGCAACCCAAACGGGCAAGCCGGAATTTTGCGCGATCGGAACGATACGCGGTAGGCGACGCCCGATGGACTCTCGGCGCGGGAAACGGCCGGCGGCCGACTTTTGCAGGGGGAACGAAAAGTGAAACGTCATGCGGTACTGTTGGGAGAAAGCGGGAGACACGCCATCGCGTCGGTGTATGCCGGCGGCACGATGGAGGAGCTGAAGCAGCTGGTCGAACTGTATCCGGACGTCATCGACCGAACCAACCTGGAACAGCATCGCGAGGCGGCCGCGAGAGCGGAATTCGCCTTTTCCACCTGGGGCATGTGCGCCTTTACGCCGGAAGAAATCCGCACGTATTTTCCCCGCTTGAAAGCGGTGTTTTACGCGGCCGGGTCGGTGCAGGGATTCGCGCGGCCGTTTCTCGAATGCGGCGTCGACGTGTTCAGCGCCTGGGCGGCCAACGCGATTCCGGTGGCGGAGTTCGCCGCGGCGCAAATTTTGCTCGCCAACAAAGGCTATTTCCAGTCGGTGGTGAAATACCGCCGCGGCGGTTACCATGACGCGCGTTCCTATTCCTTGCGGCATCCGGGAAATTACGACACCCGGGTCGGCATACTCGGAGCGGGGATGATCGGAAAGAAAGTGATCGAGCTCTTGAAACCGCATCGGCTGGAAATCGCGGTGTTCGATCCGTTTTTGCCGGATGAAAAAGCGAAAGAATTGAACGTCTTCAAAACCGATCTGGAGTACATTTTCACCCACTGCCACACCATTTCCAACCATCTGGCCAACAACGCCCAGACCGTGGGGATGCTGAACAAGAAATATTTTCGCCTGATGCAGCCCTACGCGACTTTTATCAATACGGGAAGGGGCGCGCAGGTGGTGGAAGCCGATCTCATCGAAGCGCTCAGGGAAGTGCCGACGCGCACCGCGCTCCTGGACGTGACGGATCCCGAGCCGGCGGCGCAGGACAGCGAATGGCACAAGCTGGACAACGTGTTTTTGACGCCGCACATCGCCGGCAGCCAGGGACAGGAAGTCATTCGCATGGCGCGCTTCATGATCGACGAATGCCGCAATTACTTGACGGGCCAACCGCTGCGGTACCGGGTCACGCCGGACATGCTGGCGACCATGGCATAGGAAGGTGGACACCATGATCCGGACGGGGTTGATTTCGGTCACCTTTCGTCGGCTGGACCCGGAAAGCATCGTTTCGTGGGCGTCCCGCGCGAACTTGTCGGCGATCGAATGGGGCGGCGATGTGCATGTGCCGCACGGGGATGTGCAGCGGGCGCGCCTCGTCGGCCGCATGACAAGGGAGGCCGGACTGGACGTATGCTCGTACGGTTCTTATTATCGCGTCGGATGCGGCGCCGCGGGCAATGCGGTCGACTTCGAACGCGTTCTGGAGACGGCCGTTGCGCTGCAGGCGCCGGCCATCCGCGTCTGGGCGGGAGACCGCGGGTCGGAGGCGGCGGACGAAGCGTGGCGGCGTCAAGTGGCGGAAGACGCGCGCCGCATCGCGGAACTGTCCGCATCGGCGGGAGTGAGGATCGATTTCGAATACCACAGCCATACATTGACGGATACGACGGAAAGCGCGCTGTCGCTGCTTTCGGCAATCGATCACCCCAACGTTCGCTGCCATTGGCAGCCGCGCATACAGGACGACTTCGCACAGAGCAGCGCCGGACTCGAGCCGCTGTTGTCCCGGCTGGCCAATGTCCACGTGTTTCACTGGCTGCCTTCCGGCGAGCGGCGACCGCTTCATGAGGGCGAGGAGAGGTGGCGGCGATATTTGTCGGCGCTCTTGCCGACGGGAAACGAACACTATGCGCTGTTGGAATTCGTGAAGGACGACGATCCGATGCAAATGATGAGCGACGCGGGGACGTTGCATCGCATTTTGGACGTCATTGGCGCCGCCGGAAGTTCCCGCGCATAAACCGCCGCGGCAGCGCCGATCCCGCCGCGGCTTTGCGGTCCATTTCATGTCCGGCTTCCGACGGCGTTTGTGACCGAATACATACCGGACGCATAACCCTCCTCGTGAAGAGGTCGGAAAAAGCCATTGCCAAATGTATACTACCATGGTAGTATACAAAATAGAAAACGGTATCCGCTTTCATTCCGACCATCTTCAGAGACCGGTCGCCTCGGTACCGACTTTGGCGCTGCTATTCGGGCTGCGGCGATCGTTCGCGCAAGAACTTGCCATCCAGGTGAAGGAGTAGAGAACGGTGAACAAATCGCAAAGGAAAACCACCCCGTTCAATGTCAAGCAGTTTGTGTACAACTCGTTGTGGGACGACATCATGCAGGCGAAACTTCCGCCGGGAAAACGGTTGTCCGAGCAGGAAATCGCGCTCAAGCTGAACGTGAGCCGCACGCCGGTGCGGGAGGCGTTTATCAACCTGGCCAAGGAAGGGCTGGTGGAAATTTTTCCGCAGCGGGGAACGTTTGTGACGAAAATCGATTTGAAAGAAGTGCGTCAGGCGGTGTTTATCCGGGAATCGCTGGAGGTATCCGTGCTGACGGAACTGATCGGAAAGGTGACGGACGAACAAATTTCGCAGTTGAAGCGGATGATCGCCGAGCAGGAAACGGAGCGCCAACGGGCGGATTTTCTCCGTTTTTACGAACTGGATGAGGAATTCCACCGGACTTTGGCGGTCATGAGCGGATATCCCCGGGCATGGGAGGTGATCAAGGCTTCGAAGGTGCAGATGGATCGCGTCCGCTGGCTGAGCCTGCCGCTCGCTTCGCGAATTGCGAAACTGATCGAGCAGCATGCCGCCATTGTCCAGGCGTTGGAAGAAGGCCGTGCGGAAAAGGCGAAACAGGCCTTGTCCGAACATCTGACGTATGCCGCGCAGCCGGTGGAAATTCAAGAAAAGTTCCAGGACTATTTTGTTCATTCGCCGTAGAATTGCATAATTTCACACAACATTGCAGGAATCACCATGCTGGGAGGAGTGACGCAGGATGAACGTCAACGGAAAAGCGGCGCTCGTGACCGGCGCCGGAAAAGGAATCGGCAAGGCCGCGGCCGTTCGTCTCGCCGCCGCCGGCGCCGCGGTCGCGGTGGTGGATTTGGACGAACGGGCGGTGCAAGAAACGGTGCGCGACATTGAAAGCGCCGGAGGAAAAGCGGCCGGTTATGTGACGGACGTCTCCCGGGAAGAGCAGGTCGCCGATACGGTGCGGCGCGTCGAAGAACGGTTCGGCCGCATCGACATTCTCGTGAATTGCGCGGGCATTCAGCGGTACGGCACCGTGGTGGACACGAGCGTCGAACTGTGGGATGAAGTGATGAACGTCAACCTGAAAGGCGTATTTTTGATGTGCAAGCACGTCATCCCGGTCATGCGCAAGCAACAAGGCGGCGCCATCGTGAACATTTCCTCCGTGCAAGCGTTCGTCACCCAGAAACAGGTGGCCGCGTACACGGCCAGCAAAGGGGCGATCAACGCGCTGACGCGGGCGATGGCGGTCGATCACGCGGCGGAGGGCATCCGGGTCAATGCGATTTGCCCGGCGTCGGTCGATACGCCGATGCTGCGGTGGGCGGCCGGTTTGTTCGGCGGCGACGTCGAAGAAACGGTAAAAAGCTGGGGCAAAGCGCACCCGATCGGACGGGTGGCGCGGGCGGACGAAATCGCCGAGGCGGTGCTGTTCCTCGCCAGCGATTCGTCATCGTTCATCACCGGCAGCGAGCTGAAGGTGGACGGCGGAACGACATCGATGATCGCGGTCGCGCTGCCCGATTAACGATTAAGGGGAAACTCGCAGAGGAGAGGGATGAGGGAGTCGGATGAAAATTACGGATATCCGGGCGACGACGGTGACGGTGCCGCTCGAAGCGCCGCTGCGCCACGCCAGCGGCGCGCACTGGGGCCGGTTCGTGCGCACGATCGTGCAGGTGGAAACCGATGAGGGCATCGTCGGACTGGGAGAGATGGGCGGCGGCGGCGAGAGCGCGGAAGCCGCGTTCCAAGGCATGAAGACGTACTTGATCGGCCATGACCCGTTCGAACTGGAGAAAATGCGCTTCATGATTTGCAACCCGACGGCGAGTCTGTACAACAACCGCACACAAATTCACGCGGCGCTGGAATTCGCGTGCCTGGACATCATCGGCAAAAAGCTCGGCGTTCCGGTATACCAATTGCTCGGCGGCAAAGTGCGCGACGAGGTGGCGTTCGCGAGCTACTTGTTTTTCCGTTACCCCGACGAGAAAAGCGGCGAGGGCGAAGTGCGCACGCCGGAACAGCTGGTCGAACATATGAAGGAACTGCGCCGACGGTACGGTTTTCGCTCCCACAAGCTCAAGGGCGGCGTGTTTGATCCGCGGTACGAGCTGGAATGTTATCGCGCGATAGCGGACGCGTTTCCGGACGACACGTTCCGCTATGATCCCAACGCGGTGCTCTCGGTGGAAGACAGCCTGCATTTCGCGCACGCCATCGAAGATATTCGCAACGATTATTTCGAAGACCCGACATGGGGTTTGAACGGCATGCGGCGCGTCCGCGAAAACATCCGGATTCCGACGGCGACCAACACCGTCGTCGTCAACTTCGAGCAATTGGCCGCCAACGTGCTGCATCCCGCGGTGGACGTCATCCTGCTGGACACGACGTTTTGGGGCGGCATCCGGCCGTGCGTCAAAGCGGCGGGCGTGTGCGAGACGTTCCAGCTCGGCGTGAGCGTCCATTCGTCCGGCGAACTGGGCATCCAGCTGGCGACGATGCTGCATCTCGGCGCGGTGCTGCCGAACTTGACCTATGCGGCTGACGCGCATTACCACCATCTGCGCGACGATATTATCAAGGGCGGCAAAATGGAGTACCGGGACGGCAAAATCAAGGTGCCCGACGGTCCCGGCCTCGGCGTGGAGCTGGATGAAGACAAACTGGAGCAGTACGCGGAGCTGTACAAGGAACTCGGCGGATATACGTACGACAAGGATCCGTACCGTCCCGGCTGGATTCCGCTCGTGCCGAACACCAACTGGGCGAACCACAGATCGACCTGGAATTGAGGCGCAATGACTTTTTGTCTATGTCTTAATGAGAGAAGGAGGTTGGCGGCATGGCATCCCTGGTCCCGTTTGAACAAGTGGAAGTGTTTTTCGACGGCATCTTTACCGATCCGATGCTGAACCACCCGGAAGGGCTGGCGTTCGACAAAGACGGTGATTTGTGGTGCGGCGGCGAAAGCGGCGAAATTTTCCGCATCGATAAGGAAGGCAAGCGGATCGAGCTCGCGGCCTCCACCGGAGGGTTTTGCCTCGGCATGGCATTCGACCGCAAAGGAAATTTGTACGTTTGCGATTTGAAAAAAAAGGCGGTGTTCAAATTTCATCCGTCCACGGGAGAATTGACGCTGTTTGCCGGCGGAACTCCCGACGTCCCCATGACGCCGAATTTTCCGGTCGTCGATCACGAACGCAACTGCCTGTACGTGTCCAACAGCGTGAATGATGCACCGGGCATTTGGCGGTTCGACCTGGACACCGGCAGCGGCTTTATGTGGTACGACCGGCCGCTCGGTTTCGGCAACGGGATGGCGCTGGCGCCGGACGGAAATTCGCTGTATGTAGCCGAAACGTTTGCCCGCCGCATCAGCCGCATCCCGATTTTGGCGGACGGCCGTCCCGGGGAAAAGGAAGTCGTGGCGCACGTCGACGCGCTGCCCGACGGGCTGGCTGTCGACGAGCACGGCCGCATTTACGTCAGCTGCTATGAGCCGTCGCAGGTGCTGCGCATCAACGAAGACCGCACGGTGGTGACGGTCGTCCGCGACGAGGAGGCGCACACGCTGTGCCACCCGACCAACTGCGCGTTTTCCGGCGACAACTTGTACACGGCCAATCTCGGCCGCTGGCACATCACCAAAATTCCGGTCGGCGTGCGCGGCAAATCGCTGCTGTGAGCGCTTTGCCGCCGCCGTGCCGGCGAGCGGCGGAACCGTGCCGCGGCAACGCGGACCGGCCGTACCGTCCGCGTTGACATCCCGGACATGGTTCCCCCATAATATAGGTATTCCAACGAAGGAAAGGCACCTTGACAAAGCCGGACACATTTCTTGTGGACGCGACTTTTGCGAGGTGCCTTTTTTTCAGATGAGAAATGGAAAGGAGGCGGCGTCGTTGGATCGGAAACCAAACAAGCAGCCGGACCGGGTGCGCGAACAATCGTGGACCTATGACATGTACGCTTCGCTGCCGGAAGACGGCAACCGGTATGAAGTGCTGGACGGCGTGCTGGAATTGATGTCACCCGGGCCGTCGGCTTCTCATCAAACTGTAAACAGAGAGCTGCTATTTATTTTAATGCAAAGTTGCCGGTCGGATTATATTTTATTCTCCGCTCCATTGGACGTCATCTTGAGCGACACGGTCGTCGTGCAGCCCGACCTTGTCATGATTCACCGCTCGCGTGAACAGATCGTCACCGAAAGGGGGATCGAAGGCGCCCCCGATCTGGTCGTGGAAATCGTCAATCCCGGATCCCGCAAAAGGGACAAAGTGGTCAAGCTTGCGCTGTATGCCCGTCACGGGGTGCCGGAATATTGGGTGATCGACCCGGTGTCCCGCACGCTGGAACAGTATAAACCGGGGGAGGGCGGCGTCTATCGTCTGCACAACCTGTTTGAACGGGATGACACCGTAGTTTCGGACCATGTGCCGTGCATTTCGTTTGCGCTCCGCGAGCTGTTTGCGGACATGCCGTCATCAAAAGGCGAAGCGTGATCGCGGGATGACGATCCGATCAACGCTTCGATGCGCTGCGGCTCGCGTTAGGGAAAGCCGTCCCCAAAACGAAATTTGCCCAATTAGGTGAATATGCGACGCAACCTCCCGGCGGTTTCGCGATTCACGCCGATCCGTTCGAATCCGAGCGCTCCGCTGAGCCGCCCGTCGATGAACGGCGGGGACCGCATGGCGAAACTTTCCCAAAGCTACCGGCGCATCCCGCATTTTGCCCGTCCGCGACAGCACGCCTCCCAAAAGCACTTCCATCCGAAAGTAATGACATGGCGTTACGCAAGTCCAACTCCATGCGCGCGATTCCATGCGCGCGATGACCGCCCGTTTTCGCTTTCTCCATTTTACTCCGCGTTCAGGCGGCATGATGTGAAAGGCCTGAATTGGACCGCTTTTTTCCCCGATGTCGTTTCGGAAGTTTTCCCCGAAAACAGCTTGTTGTTCCATCCCGCCTCCGTATCTTCGCAAAACGGTATCCGGGAATGTTGAGGCAAAACGATCATAGTTTGATAGAAGAGGAGGTGACGGATGATGCCGAAAAACGCACGGGGCAAAACGCTGTGGAAACTGCCGGCGAGAGGCCGGGGAACTTGTCCGATTTGTTTGTCCACGAGAATCAAATTGTTGTATCCGAGAACGAAGACGGACGGAAGCCAAATCCGCGTATGCAAACGCTGTTCTTCCGCCTCGCAATCGAAAATCGACTCCGCTTTGAATCTTTCGCCATTCACGGCCTATCGAAGGAAGCATAAAAGGGAACTGGCAAGGTTGAAAACCGAAGCCAGGCCGTCACCGTAAGCCAGCACCGCCGCGGCCGCAGGGAAGCTCCCGGTCAGGCGGGAGGGAGAACCGCGCGCTTCCGCCGCCCGTTCGCGCCCGTCATCTTGCCGTGTATCAGCGCCGGAAGCCGGACGGGGACAAGACGGGAGCCGGCAGAGAGCAGGCCTGCGGAAACTCGGCGTTCATTCCAAAACGGCCCCATCAAGCAACCTCGAATCCGGTCCGTGCGCCGGGTTCTTTTTCTTGTATATAAACCGCGAATTTTGTAAAATAATCTTGGATTTTTTATTGACTTTTATTCTATTTCCCATTACAATACAATTCATAGTTTCCCGCTTGGAAAACTATAATCGACATTCAACCAAGAACAGTCAAATGAAAAATGGAGGTCAACGATGAAACACATCAAAAGATTGTCTATCATCGCGTTATTGTTTGCCATCATTTTCGTGGTTTCCGCATGCGGGAACAACAACAAAGACAATACCGGCGCCAAAAACAGCGGGAATAATGCCGGTGAAACGGTGAGTTATCCCACCAAACCGATTGAACTGATCGTTCCGTTTGACGCCGGCGGCGTATCCGATATTTTGGCCCGTTCTTTCGTGGATGCCGCACAAGGGATCATCAGCCAGCCGATTACCGTGAAAAACATCGGCGGCGGCTCCGGCACGATCGGCAACTACGAACTGGTGAAATCGCCGCCTGACGGATACACCTGGTTGTGGGCGGCGACCGGACACATTTCTTCCACGCTGCACATCACGCCCGCGCAATATACGAAAGACGACTTTACGATCGTCAATAAGGCGGGCGAAATGGTGGCGGCCGTCGTCGTGCCGAAAGATTCTCCGTTCCAGACGCTGCAGGATTTGGTCGATTACGCGAAGGCAAACCCGGGCAAACTGACGGTCGGCAACCCGGGAGAAGGAACCGTCGTCGCGCTGTTGGCGAACATGTTCGCGGACGAAACCGGCGTGGAAATCGAGCATGTGCCTTATCAAGGCAGCGGCCCGCTTCTGCCTTCCGTGCTGGGCGGCCACGTTCAGGTCGGTTTCATGAACGTGCCGGAAGTTCGCGGACAAGTCGAAGCCGGAGAACTTCGCGCGCTGGCCGTGCTGAGCGAACAGCGGGTGGAACTGCTTCCCGACATTCCGACCGCCATCGAGCAGGGGATTGACGTCGCCGGCGGCGCCAGCCACTTCATCATCATTCCGAACAACGTACCGGAAGAGATCGTCGCGAAGATTGACGAACTGACGAAGAAAGTGTACGAATCGGAAAACTTCAAGCAAAAAATGGCCGATATCAGCTATCAGTTGGCGTACAAAAACGGCGCCGACGCGAAAGCGGAAGTGGATGAATGGTATGAGAAGACCGGCGAACTTTACAGAAAGTTGGGGCTTATAAAATGAGCCAAACCGTCTTCCGGGCGCGGGTGATCACCGCGCTTGTCTTGTTGGTGTTGGGCATCGTCGTCCTGTGGCAGTCCCGCGATCTCCCGTTCGGAACGCTGAACCGGATGCAGGCGGGATTTTTCCCGATACTGTTCGGATGCCTCATGTCGGGCTTGAGCTTGGCGATGCTGTGCAACCTGTACCGGAGCAGAAAGAACGGCGCCGTTACCGATGATGGTTCGCATGAAGACGAAGAACCGGTCCATTTGCGGGGCGCCCTCGCCTTTGTCGCGATTTTTGTGCTGTTTGTGCTCGTGACGAACGCGTTCGGTTTTCTTGCCGCCTCCGTCGTGGCGATGGCCGCCGCAGGGTACGTGATGGGGTTGAGAAACTGGCGGCTTGCCGTCTTGTCCGTCGGGACAGCGGCGGTAATTTGGATCATTTTTGACGTCTGGCTGGGCCTTTCCCTGCCTCACGGCGCTTGGCTATAAAATTCGTTACCGACTTTTGGGGTGGGAATCCATGACGGGTATTGAAGAGATTTTGAACGGGTTCGCCTCCGCGCTGTCCCTCACCAACTTGCTGGTCTGCCTGGCCGGCGTCGCCTTGGGCACCCTTGTCGGCGTACTTCCCGGCCTGGGTCCCGTCGGAGCCATATCCATGCTGCTTCCGCTCACCTTTTCCATGGAACCCGTATCCGCGCTCATCCTTGTGGCGGGGGTTTATTTTGGCGGAATGTACGGAGGGTCGACGACTTCGATCCTCGTCAATGTGCCGGGAGAGGCGGCATCGGTCGTGACGACGCTCGACGGATACAAAATGACGCAAAAAGGGCGCGCCGGGGCCGCTCTGGCCATTTCCGCCATCGGATCGTTCATCGCCGGAACGATCGGGATGGTGCTGCTGACTTTTTTGGCTCCTCCGATCGCCCGCATGGCGATCAAGTTCGGTCCTCCCGAATATTTTGCCATCGTACTCGCGGGATTATTGATCTTATCCCGATTGACGGACAAATCGTTGATCCGCAGCTATTTGCTGATCTCCGTCGGTGTCGTCATCGCGCTCGTCGGCATCGATCCGTCCAGCGGCATGCTGCGGCTGACGTTCGATTCCCCGTGGCTCGTCGACGGGGTGGACTTCATCCCCATCATCATGGGATTGTACGGACTCGCCGAAGTGATCGGCTCCCTTGAGCAAGTTCACCTCAAACCCGAGAAGACGGATTTGTCCCTGAAAAAATTGCTGCCGACGCGCACGGAAATGAAACGCAGCACGGGACCGATCGTCCGCGGCGGGCTGCTCGGATTTTTCATGGGGCTGCTCCCCGGACCGGCCAACATTTTGAGCACGTACGCCTCGTACGGATTGGAAAAAAAACTGTCGAAACATCCGGAAGAGTTCGGCAAAGGGGCGATTGAAGGCGTTGCCGGTCCCGAGTCGGCGAATAACGGAGCGAGCACGGGCGCGCTTGTGCCGCTTCTTTCCCTTGGGGTGCCGTTTTCGCCGATGCCGGCCATTTTGCTGAGCGCCTTCATGATTCAGGGCATCACGCCGGGACCGCTGATGATGACGCAGCATTCCGCCCTGTTCTGGGCGCTGATCGCCAGCATGTACATCGGGAACGTGATGCTGCTCGTGTTGAATTTGCCGATGGTCGGCCTGTTTGCGAAAGTTTCCTATATTCAACCGAAAGTGCTGATGCCGATCGTGATGATCTTCTGCTTCATCGGCGCTTACTCCGTCAGAAGCAGCATGTTCGACGTCATCGTGATGATCGTGTTCGGCATCTTCGGATATTTGCTGAGAAAAGCGAAAATGGAACCGTCGCCGTTGGTGCTCGGCGTCATCCTCGGTCCGGTCCTGGAAAGCTCGCTGAGACAATCCACTTTGATTTTCCACGGCGATTTGACGCAGTTTTTCGCCAGGCCGATTTCCTGCACGCTGCTGGTGATCGCATTTCTCATCACGGTCTGGCCGCTGATCGGCAAACTGTTTCGGCGCAAGGCATCCCGCGAAAAGGCATCATGACACGGCGGAAAGGAGAGTGGCGTCTTGCAAATCTCTCGGGAACGATATGATGTGGTGATTATCGGCAGCGGCGGCGCCGGTCTTCGCGCCGCGTTGGCCGCGGCGGAACAAGGCGCCCGTCCCGTCGTGATCACCAAAGGCCAGCCGCAATGGTCGGGAGGAACGCTCTCGGCCCATTATTCATTTTGCGCCGTGCTGCCCACGGCCATACCCGGGGACAGTCCGGAAGTGTTCGCGAACGACATTATGCGGTCGGGGGAAGGCATTTCGGATCCGGAACTGGTGAACGTGCTGGCGGAGAAAGCCGGCGACGCGGTCGCTTATGCGCAAAGCCTCGGCGTAAAATTCGATCCGGCCGAAGAAGGCGGCACAACGCCGCATCTGGGATGGCTGGCCGGACATACTTACGCCAGAGCGGTTCATGTCGGAAACGCGGTCGGGCGCGAGTTGATCCGCGTGCTGCTCAAAGCGGTGAGAAGAGCGCAAATTCCGATACACGCCTTTACCAGCGCAACGGACCTCATCGTCGAGGACGGCGTGCTGAAAGGGGTGGCGGCGTTTCACATCCCGACCGGGGAACTGCGCATCTATGAAGCTCCGGCCGTCATCATCGCGGCGGGCGGCGGCGCTCAAATTTATGAACTCAATACGAATCCGATGGAAGCGACGGGCGACGGTTACGGCATCGCGCTGCGCGCGGGCGTCGAGCTGGTCGACATGGAGTTCGTCCAGCATTATCCGACCGTCTTCGTCGCTCCCGCCGGAGCCAGAGGGCTCATGTTCAATTCGGGCATTTTGATCCCGAAGGGCGCCCGCCTTCTGAATCGGCACGGCGAAGATTTCTGGGACAAGTACGGTGTCGGCCCTCTCGTCGAAGCGACCCGCGACGTGATGTCCCGGGTGATGTCACAAGAAATCGCCGCCGGGAACGGCACCGACCGGGGAGGTTTGTATATCAGCACCCGCGGCATCGATCCCCGCGAGCTGCCGCAATTGCAGGAAAAGCTGCTGCACGACGTCGGGGTCGCTCCCGACGTTCAAGAACGGGAAGTGGCTCCGGGCGCCCACTATTTCATGGGCGGACTGCGGATTGACGTGAACGCGGCGACGAGCCTGCCCGGCTTGTTCGCCGCCGGCGAATGCACCGGCGGCATTCATGGGGCGAACCGCCTGGCGGGCAACGCGCTTTCGGAAAATCAAGTGTTCGGAGCGATTGCCGGCAGGAACGCGGCGAAATGGGCGCTGCGGCAGGAGAAGAACTTGAAGGCGGAGGCGCGAACCGAGGCGAGCGTATTGGCGCCCGTGCGCGAACTGATCCTGCGATCCGGATCGACCGACAGAGAAGCGATCCATCCTTCAGAAGGCTGGAAACACGTACAGTCGATCATGCAGCGATGGGTGGGAGCGACGCGGACGGAGGCGGGATTGAAGCAGGCGATCGCGACATTGAACGCGCTGCGGGAGGAATGGGAAAACCGCGTGGCGGCGCGCGACGCTTCGCTGCCTTACAATCGGGACATCGGCAAAGCGCTGGAACTGAGAAATATGGCGGATACCGGCTGGTGCGTGGCTCAAGCGGCCCTGGAACGCAAGGAAAGCCGCGGGGCGCATGTGCGGCTGGACGCGCCGCAGGCGAGCGCGGAATGGACTTGCAGCCTCGTGATCCGCATGTCGGCACGGGAAGCGATCTTTCGCAAACAACAGCGCGGCAGGGTGATGGGCGAATGAAAGAGACGTCGTCATATATCGATTGCGAGATTGCCAGGAAGCCGTCGGCCGATGCCGACGTGCGGTTTCAAACGTATCGGCTGCCGCGCAAACCCGGCATGACGATTCAGGATTTGCTGCGCTACATTGCGGACGAAGTGGACGGCACGTTCGCCTTTTTCGAACATTCGTGCAAACGCGGATTTTGCGGGAGCTGTCTCGTCGCCTTGAACGGAAAAAAAGTGCTGTCCTGCCGTACGCTCGTGCCGCCGAATGCGGAATCGCTGCGCATTGAACCCGCGATGAAAACGGAAAAAGATTTCTGGCCGGCGGACGAAAAATAGAAAGGAGATTCCACCATGTCGGACCCATCATTGGCCTTGAAAGAGCAGGCGTCTTCCTTGCGGGAGAAGCTGATCGGCATGCGCCGGGAACTGCATCGGCATCCCGAACTGTCCCACGAGGAATATGAGACGACGGCGCGGATTCGCCGTTGGTTGAACGAGGCGGATGTGCCCGTGATCCCTCTCGGGCTGCCGACCGGCGTGCTGGCGGAAGTGAAGGGAGCGCATCCCGGGCCGACGATTATGCTGCGCGCGGACATCGATGCGCTGCCCGTGAAAGAAGAGACCGGGCTGCCGTTCGCCTCGACCAAGGACGGCGTCATGCACGCTTGCGGGCACGACTTCCACACCGCGTCGATGATCGGAGCCGCCATGCTGCTGAAACAAAACGCGCATCTCCTGGACGGAACCGTTCGCATCCTGTTTCAGCCGGCCGAAGAGTCGGCGACGGGCGCCCGCGCGGTCATGGAGACGGGGGCGCTGGACGGCGTCTCGGCGGTCTTCGGCATGCACAACAAGCCGGATTTGCCGGTTGGCACGGTTGGCATCAAGACGGGGCCGTTGATGGCGTCGGTCGATCGGTTCGAAATACTCGTCAACGGCAAGGGCGGCCATGCCGGAATTCCGGAAGCGGCCGTCGATCCGGTCGTCGTCAGCAGCGCGATCGTCGCGGCGCTGCAAACGCTCGTCAGCCGAAACGTCAGCCCGCATCATTCGGCGGTCGTCAGCGTGTGTAAGCTGCACGTCGGCTCGACCTGGAACGTCATCCCCGACTCCGGCGTGCTGGAAGGCACCGTCCGAACGTTCCAGCCGGAGGCGAGAGCGGCGATCCCCGAACGGATGAAGCAAATCGTGGAACATGTCGCGGCGGGATACGGCGCGAAAGCGGAACTTAGATGGATGCCGATGCTGCCGGCGGTTCACAATGACGGGCGGATGGCGCAAATCATGCGGCAAGCGGCGGAACGGCAAGGACTTCAAGTCGTTGAGGCGGAGCCCGTGATGGGAGGCGAAGATTTCGCCCTGTACCAGGAGAAGCTGCCGGGATGCTTTGTCTGGATGGGGACGGGCGGCGCCGAAGGTTGGCACCATCCGAAATTTACGCTGAACGAGGCTGCGCTTCCCGTCAGCGCGGCGTATTTTGCGGAAGTCGCCGTCCAGGCGCTGCGAGCGATCCGATGAGCCGTCACGCGAGATCATTAACCCGCAAATTGGCGGAGCTGATCGTCCAGAGCGATCCGTTGAATGACGCCGCGGCGCTGGAAGCCGCGCGGGAGGGCGTGCTGGACTGGTTCGCCTCGATTTTGGCGGCGAGAAGCGATTGCGGAGCCGACAAAATCGAGGCAGCCTTGAGCGTTCCGCTCCGGCAAAGGGAATCGGAAGCGCCGCACGTTCCTTCCTCGACCGTCATCGGCAGAGGATACCGGCTCCCGCCGCCGGACGCCGCTATGATCAACGGCTATTTGAGCCACGCCCTGGATTATGATGATGTTCATGAGAGCATGCGCGGCCATCCGAGCGCGGTGCTTCTGCCGGCGCTCATGGCGGAAGCGGAGGCGAGACGCCTCGGCGGGGCCGATGTGCTGTCCGCCTATGTCATCGGCGTGGAGACGATGTGCAGGCTCGGATTGGCGCTCGGGCGGCGCCACTACGAAGCGGGGTGGCACAACACGGCGACGATCGGCGCGGTCGGCGCGGCGGCCGCGTGCGCGAGGTTGATCGGGCTGGACGCGGAGAAGACCGTGCATGCCGTCAGCCTGGCCGCCACGCAGTCCGCCGGCCTGCGGGTGCAGTTCGGCAGCGATGCGAAGCCGCTGCATGCCGGTTTGGCCGCCCGCGCAGGTCTGCTGGCGGCGAGGCTCGCCGCTTCCGGCGTGCAGGGAGCGGAGGAGCCTCTCGCGGGCAAAATCGGCTTCCTGTCGATATTCGGCGGCGGACAAGCCGTTGAAGACAAAGTCGTCGACAGCTGGGGCCAACCTTGGCAAATCGTCGAGCCGGGACTTTGGTTGAAATTGTACCCTTGCTGTTCCGCGGCCCATCACGCGGCGGACGCGGCGCTCGCGATTCGGGCGGCGCACGCGCCGGACCCCGCCGGCATCGCCGACGTCACGGCGGCTTTCCCGCCCGGCGGCGACGCCGCCCTCGTCATTCGCGAGCCGAAGACGGGGGTGGAAGGCCGGTTCAGCGTGGAATACGTCATTGCGGCCGCTCTCATCCACGGCGAGCTCGGTCTGGACGTGTTTTCCGACCGGCCCGTCGACGAAAGCGTGCGAGCGCTCGCCCGCAAAGTCCGCCGCGTCTATGACGGCGAAACGGCTCCGGCGCCAGAAGCGATGCCCAAAGGCCGGTTTACGATCGTCACCGTCACCATGAAAGACGGAACGTCGTATACCGAGCGCGTGGACTGTCCGCGCGGCGCGCCCGGCCGCCCGTTGTCGGCCGAAGAGCGCTTGTTGAAATACGAAGACGCCGTACAGGGGCTGCCCGAGCCTTGGCATGCGCTGCCTTCCCGGATCGCGCGGTTGGAACGGATCGCCGATATCTCCGATTTGTTGCCCGACATTTGACATAGAAACCCGACCAGGAGGAACGAACATGGCATCCCACGTCATTGATATGGAATTGCTCAAAGCCAATTTCAGCACCGAGGAAATGCGCCGGATATGGTCGGACGAAGGCAGACTGCAGGCGCAGCTGGATGTGGAAGCGGCGCTGGCCTTGGCGGAAGCGGAACTGGGCATCATTCCGGCGGAAGCGGCCGAGACGATTGCGCGGCATGCGAAAGCGGAACTGATGAACGTGCGGGAGCTTGCCCAGGAAGGGCTCAAGATGAAGCATTCGCTGATGTCGATGATCAAAAAGCTGCAGCAGCTGTGCGGACCGGAACACGGCGAATGGGTGCACTACGGCGCCACGACGCAGGATATCGTCGATACGGGGATGATGCTGCAGTTGAAGGCGGCGCACGGGATCATCGTGCGCGATTTGCGCGCGGTCGCCCGCGAACTGGCGCGCCTGGCCCGGGAGCATCGCGAGACCCCGATGGCGGGGCGTTCCCACGGCATCCAGGGGCTGCCGACGACGTTCGGCTTCAAAATGGCGGTGCTGCTCGACGAGGTGATCCGCCACTTGAACCGTCTGCGGGAAGCGGAGTCGAGAGTATTTGCCGGCGTATTGGGAGGCGGCGTCGGAACGTACGCTTCTTTCGGTCCGCTCGGTCCGGAAGTGGAACGCAGGGCGATGGAGCGTCTCGGACTTTTGGCGCCGAACATCTGCTGGCATTCTTCGCGGGATCGTTCGGCGGAATACGCCAGCATCCTGGGGCTGATCAGCGGGACACTGGGCAAAATGGGCAACGAACTCTATAATTTAATGCGAACGGAAATCAACGAAGTGGAGGAGCCTTTCTCCACGGGAAAAATCGGATCGACGACGATGCCTCACAAACGCAATCCCGCCGCGCTCGAAGGACTGGTCAGCCTGACGAAGCCGATCCGCTATAACGTGGCGCTCATTCAGGAATCGATGATCGTCGAGCATGAACGCGACGCCATGTCGTGGCGCGGCGAATGGATCGCGCTTCCCGAGAGCTGCATTTATCTGGCCGCGCAGTTGGCGTCGGCAAAAGCGATTTTGTCGGGATTGGTCGTCAAACCGGAAAATATGCTGCGCAATCTGAACATGCTGGGCGGGCTGCTGCTCTCCGAGCGCGTCATGTTCGCGTTGGCGGAAACGATGGGCAAACAGACCGCGCACGAGCTCGTTTACGAATTGTGCATGAAAAGCGAGGAACAGCACATCCCGTTCCGCGAAGTGCTGATGGCGGACGATCGCGTGCGTGAGGCAATCCGTCAGGAAGAACTGGAGAAATTGTTGGACCCCGCAACCTATTTGGGTTCGGCGCCGCAAACCGTGGACAAAGTGCTGGCGGCCGCGGAAGCTTCGGGCTGGTTGAAGGAGGAGTGAACTTGAGCGACAGAACGATCGTTTGGGGAGACATCAAGGTGGAGCCGGGGCAGTTCGTGACAGGCAAAGTAAAGGTAGCGGAACTGTCCCACGGAAGCCCGGTTTTCATTCCGGTTTTGATCGTCAACGGAGCCCATCCGGGGCCCCGACTGTGGTTGAACGGCGCGGTTCACGGGGACGAGTTGAACGGCCCGATGGCGATCCGTAATTTGTTGCCGAAGCTCGATCCGCAGAAGCTTTCCGGAGCCGTGATCGCGACGCCGATCTCCAATCCGCTGGCGTTTCAGGCGAGACAAAAAAATACGCCGCAAGACGGCCTGGATTTGGACATGCAGTTCCCGGGCGATCCGAAAGGAACGCTCTCGCAGCGCATCGCCCATGCGCTGTTCGCACAAATTCGCTCGTACGCGGATTATCTCCTTGATTTCCATACGTTGGGAACGTACTACGACGCCAAACCGTATACCGTCTTCAAGCGGATTCCCGGCGCGGCCGACGAAATCTGCGACCGTGCCGAGCGCATGGCGCGCGTTTTCGGCGGCACGGCCCACTGCCGGGTCGATTTGGGCGGCAGCTTGAACGAACTGCCAGGCAATGTCAAAGGATTCCTGGACGTTCAATGCCTGCTGCACGGCATCCCCGCTTTCATGGCGGAAATCGGATCCGGCGGGCTGATCCAGCCCGACATGGTCGAACTCGGGGAAAGAGGCATTCTCGCCATCATGCATGATCTGGAGATGTGGCCCGAGGCGCCCGAAACATCGGAGCGATTGACGCCGTATTTGCCGGAACGGCCGGTGACGCTGACGCGGCGCAAGTTTTTGTACACGGACCACGGCGGCCTCGTGACGGACGGCGCCCCGAGCGGTACGTTCGTCAGACGGGGAGAGCTCATTTGCCGCATCGTCGACATGTTCGGAACGGTGGAAGACATTCGCGCGGAGCAGGACCTATATATTATCGCCATTCGCAAAAACCCGCCGGTGGATACGGGAGACCGGGTGGCGTTTGTCGGAATCGAATGGGAAAAAGAGGGTGGACAGCATGGCTGATTTTCGCTTGGCAACTCTGGAAGACGCCCCCGCCTTGTTGGATTTGACGCTGCGGGCGTACAAACCGATTCGCGAAATGGGCATCAACTTTGCCGCGGCGACGGCGGATTTGGCGCTCGTGGAAAAAAACATCAAGTACAACATGTGTTTTGTGATGGAAGAAAACGGCCGTCTGCTCTCCACCATCTCGATCCGCATGCCCTGGGGACCGCAGCCCGGACCTTTCGGGCTGCCGCATCTTTGGTGGTTCGCGAGCGACCCCGATGCGGGGCGCAAAGGGCTCGGACGCGAGATGATCACCTGGGTGGAAGAAACGATGGTGCGCGACACGTTGAAAGCGCCCGCCGTATCGTTGGGGACGGCGGACCGCCATCCGTGGCTCATCGACATGTACAAGCGGCGCGGTTACGAAATTCAAGGCACGAAAGATCTCGGCAGGGGACATATTACGGTATTCATGAAGAAAATCCTTATTCCGGACATGCCGGGGCAAGGAGGGCACTGAGATGGGCGAACAGATGGATCGTTTTACCGTGGACGGCGTCCCCGTATTTGAAGCGCTGCGCAATCCGGTCATCGATCAGATGACGCGGCACGTGTCGGTGCGCGATTTCGACACGTCGCGGCCGCTTCCCGAAGGGACGCTGGAAATGATGATCGCTTCCGCGCAAAGCGCGCCGACCTCGTCCAATTTCCAGTCCTGGAGCGTCATCGTCGTCCGCGATCCGGAAAAGAAACAAAAAATGATGGAGCTGTGCGACAATCAGGCCTTCGTCGGCCAAGCCCCGCTGTTTTTGGCGTTCTGCGCGGACACGTACCGACACAAATATGTGACGGCGAAGCAAGGGTACAAGTTCGGGTCCGACTACCTGGAGCTGTTGCTCGTGTCCACGATCGACAGCGCATTGGCGGCCCAGAACGCCGCTCTCGCCGCGGAAAGCATGGGGCTCGGCTGCTGCATGGTCGGCGCGATCCGCAACAAAGCGCGGGAAGTGGCGCAGCTGCTCGAACTGCCGAAGGGAGTATATGCGACCATCGGTTTGGCGGTCGGGTATCCGGCGCGGAAAAACGATGTGCGCCCGCGTCTTCCGCAGTCGGTGGTCGTCCATGAAGACAAATACTCGACGGAACACTATGACCGGGAACTGGAAGCTTACGACCGCCGCATGGCGCAGACGGACACGTATGTCGGCCGGCGCGTGCGCATTCCCGGCGTGACGCCGGAACCGGATCAAGATACCGGGCATTACGGATGGTTGGAACATACCGCCCGCCGGATGGCGCGCGGCAACGAGTTTCGCCGGGATCTCGCTCCTTTTTTGCAGGAGCACGGTTTTGTGTTGAAATAGCCGGGCATGCATCCCGGCTATCGTTTTCTCCGGTTATCGTGTTCGGGTATGATGATCATGTCTTCATGTTCAGGTGTGCGGCCTAACTTGAATAGCGAAGGGAGTCCTGCCGTTCATGACCGCTACTTTGGGAAGAGATTTGCTGTTCCAACTGCTTCAATATTATGAAGTGCCGTACGTGTTCGGAAATCCGGGAACATCGGAGCTTCCTTTCATCGATGGAATCCCCCAATACGACAACATCGAATATGTCACCGCGCTGCATGAAGCGAACGCCGTCGGCATGGCGATGGGATACGCGCGGCAGTCGGGCAAACCCGGAGTCGTGATCCTGCACGTTGCGCCGGGATTGGCCAACGGCATGGGCAATTTGTACAACGCGTACCGCGCGGGCATTCCGCTCGTCGTCATTGCCGGGCAGCATCACTCCAAACTGCTCATTGAAGAGCCGATTTTGGCGGGAGACCACGTCGGGCAGGTGCGCAGCATGACCAAATGGGCGCATGAAGTTCGGCACGTTCACGAGCTGCCGCTGGCGCTGCAGCGCGCGTTCAAAGTCGCGATGACGCCGCCGCACGGACCGGTGTTTTTGTCGATCCCGTATGATATCTCCTTGTCGCCCTCCGCCGTCGACCGCATCGATCCGCCGACGATCGTCGCTTCCGGCTTCTGCGCGGAACACGCCGCCCTCGAGAACATCGCGAACGATCTGCTGCATGCGGAGCGCCCGCTCATCGTCGCCGGGGACGGCGTCGGGGACGCCAAAGCGCATCTGGAAGTGCAGGAGCTGGCCGAGCTTTTGGGCGTCGGACTCGTGTCCGAAGCGATGCCCACCCGGCTGAACGTCGATAACCGACATCCCCAATATCTCGGCTCGCTGCCGATGAACGCGGCGATGCTCCGCAACACGCTGCGGGAGTACGATCTGCTGTTTTACGTCGGCGTCAGCGCGCAGGCGCCGTTCCCCGTTTTCGACGACAGGGGCGCCCTCGTCGGACCGGAGACGAAGGTCGTGTATTTGAGCGATGATCCGTGGGAAATCGGCAAAAACGTCACCGGCGGTACGGGGGCATGGGGAGAACTGAAAACGAGTCTTGCGGCGCTGATCGGGATCGTGAAAGGCAAAGCATCTTCCCATGACAACGCGTTGAACGAACGGCGGGAACGCGTTCGCGCCAAATCGCTCGAAAGGCGAAAGAAACTGGAAGCCGCTCTGCTCGCGGAGCGCCAAAACGGCGTGCTGACCGCGAATATCGCCGCCGCCGAACTGGCGAAGCTTCTTCCGCAGAACGGAAACTTCGCCGTCGTGAACGAAGCGGTGTCCAATGCCGCGGCGTTTTTCAATTACATCCCGATGTGGGAACCGAATCATTACACGGCGGGAAAAGGGGGCGGGCTCGGCCACGGCGCTTCGCAAGCCGTCGGTGCCGCCCTGGCGGAGCGCGAGCGGACGGTGGTCGCCGTCATCGGAGACGGCACGTTCCTGTATTATCCGCAGGTGCTGTACAGCGCGGTCAACGAAAACGCCCGCGTGCTGTATCTCGTGGTGAACAACCGCGCGTACCACGTGTTAAAGACCGGCCTGCAGTCGCTGAAGTCGCTCGGCGCCGCGCTCGGTTCCGCTCCGCTAAGCTGCCTGGATCTGAACGGACCGGCCGACCTCGTGAAAATGGCGGAGTCGTTCGGCGTCCCCGCGGAGCGCGTCGCCTCGATCGACGAACTGCCCGCCGCGTTGCAGCGAGGCTTGGGCGCCGCAGGACCGTATCTCATCGACATGATCATCACGGAGAAAACGGGAGGTTGAGAGCATGAACCGGCATTTGTACATTCAAGGGCAATGGGTGGAAACCGGGCAGCGTTTGGATGTGGAAAATCCCGCAACGAAGGAGATCATCGGAACGGTCGCGTACGCAGGCAGGAAGGAAGCGCTCATGGCGGTGGATGCGGCGGAAGCCGCGCTGCACGCATGGCGAAGCAAAACCGCTCATGAGCGGGCGGCGCTCCTCTTCAAGTGGCATCAGCTCATCGACGAGAACAAGGAGGCGATCGGCCGCATCATCACGATGGAGCAAGGCAAACCGCTTGCCGAGGCGATCGGGGAAGTGATCTATGCCAACAGCTTCGTGTCGTGGTTCGCGGAAGAAGCGAAAAGGGCATACGGCCAAACGGTTCCCGCATCCGCGCCCAACAAACGCATTCTGGTATTGAAGCAGCCGATCGGCGTCGTGGCGGCGATCACGCCGTGGAATTTCCCGGCGGCGATGATCACGCGCAAAGTGGCGCCGGCGCTCGCGGCAGGCTGCACCGTTGTCATCAAGCCTTCCGAGCTGACGCCGCTGACGGCCTACAAGCTGGCCGAACTCGCCCATGAGGCGGGCTTTCCCTCCGGCGTTCTGAACGTCGTGACCGGCAACGACAAGGAGATCGGCGAAACGTGGATGTCCGACGAACGCGTGCGCAAAATTTCGTTTACCGGCTCCACCCGCATTGGGAAATTGCTGATGAGGCAGGCGGCGGACACGGTGAAAAACGTCTCGCTGGAACTCGGCGGCCACGCGCCGTTCATCGTCACGCAAAGCGCCGATCTCGACTTGGCGGTCGGCCAATTGATCGCCCCGAAATTCCGCAACGCCGGGCAAACGTGCATGTGCCCGAACCGCGTGTTTGTGCACGAATCGGTGAAGGAAGAGTTTGTCCGCCGGTTGGTGGAGGCGGTGAAGAAGTTGAAAGTGGGCAACGGCCTGGAGGAAGGCGTTCAGATCGGCCCGTTAATCAACCAGGCGGCGGTGGATAAAGTGCAGCGGCATCTCCAGGATGCGCTCGGCCATGGAGCCAAGCTGGAATTTCAGCAGGAACGGGTGCAAGGCAGCGGGTATTTCGTTTCGCCGGCCGTGTTGTCCGATGTGCATGAAGAGATGCTCTGCATGCGGGAAGAAACGTTCGGCCCGATCGTTCCCGTCGCTTCTTTCCGGACGACGGAAGAAGTGATCCGCCGGGCGAACGATACGCGCTACGGTTTGGCCGCCTACGTGTTTTCGCAGGACTTGAAGGAGTCGTTCGAAATTTGCGAAGGTCTGGAATACGGCATCGTCGGTTTGAACGACGGGCTGCCCGCGACCGCTCAGGCGCCTTTCGGCGGCATGAAAGAGAGCGGCATCGGCAGGGAAGGCGGACATTGGGGATTGGAAGAGTTTTTGGAAGTAAAATATGTTTCCATGAATTTGGGTTAATCGGAAAAGCAGGGGCTGCCCCGCCGGACCGGCAAAAGACCGGCGAAAGAGATGGGGGGAAGCCCCTTTTTTTTCATTCTTTCATCTTGAAAAGTCAAGGGATATAATAACCATAAACGAAGCCGGGAGGAAGCAGCATGACCAAACATCGCATTTATACGACAAGCTTGGCCAGCGTTTATCCCCATTACCTTGCCAAAGCGGAGAAAAAAGGGCGAACGAAAGCGGAAGTCGATGAAATCATCCGATGGTTGACGGGGTACAGCCAGGAAGAATTGGAGGCGCATTTGGAGAAAAAGACCGATCTGGAAACGTTCTTTTCCGAAGCGCCCCAACCGAATCCTTCGCGGGCTTTGATCAAAGGGGTCATCTGCGGCATCCGCGTGGAAGACATCCAGGAACCGATCATGCGGGAAATTCGCTATATGGACAAGCTGATCGACGAGTTGGCCAAAGGCAAAGCGATGGAGAAAATTTTGCGGAAATGACGGCGGCAATCGCGCACTGAAAAGTAAGAAAAACAAGGATTGACATAACACCTTTAGGTGTTATAATGAATGTAACACCTAAAGGTGTTATTTTGAAATGGGAGGTATGTATGGTGCCCTCACAAGCAACGCTGCCTGAAATCCGAAAAACCATTGTATTGAACGCACCGATTGAAAAAGTGTGGAAAGCCGTTGCCACATCGGAAGGGATTGCCGGATGGTGGATGGAGAACACGTTTCAACCGATTTTGGGGCATGAATTTGTGCTGCACACGGGTCATTTTGGTGATTCGCCATGTAAAGTGACCGAATTGGATCCTCCTCATCGTCTCGGTTTTGACTGGGATGAGGACTGGCATATTACCTTTGAGCTCAAAGAATTGGGACAAGGCAAGACGGAGTTCACGCTCATTCATTCCGGATGGGACCCGGAAAAAATCACGAGATTCGGACAACCGCATCCGGTCGTTCGCGGTATTATGGATGGGGGATGGGAGAAAATTGTCAAAGAAGATCTCCCCGCGTATATCGAAAAGCTCGGAGCTTAAATTGGCTGTCGGCGCCCCTTCCAAACATGACGTTTTTCAAGCCATTGCAGACCCGACCCGCAGAAGCATGCTGAAATTGCTTGCCGGCAAGGAAATGGCGATTGCCGAGATCGTCGCACACTTCCCGGTATCACGAACGGCGGTGAATAAACATCTGTATGTTCTGTCTGATGCGGGTCTGGTCAGGAGTCGGAAAGTTGGGCGGGAAACCCGGTACCGGCTTCAACCGCAACCGCTTCAGGAACTCAAACAATGGCTTGCGTTTTTTGATCAATATTGGGATGAAAAGTTGGCGAATCTGAAAGATTTTGTGGAATCGGATAACGATCAGCGGTTTTGAAACCGGGAAACGAAAGTTTTCCCGGCTTTTATTTTTTTCACTCGATGAATGAATCTGATTTGCACTTGATCGACAGTCTGGTTCAGCGGCAAATTTTATGGCAGGATCGATTTGTCGTTTCTGCGGCAGTTCTGCGGCAGGCGGGTGGCTGATATGATTTGATTAGCAGTATTTGATCGACGGCAGGCCGTCAGGTTCGATTGGAATTCATCATGGATTTTCGAATTGATACATTAGTTTACATAATACATATTATCGGACGTAATTGAAGATTCGTCTGCATAGAGTGTTCGAGCTCCCCGAAGACCGTTTATTTATTGCGTTTCTTGGTTTTCGAATAAGAGTCCTTTTTTTCTCCGCCATGAACACATAATAATTCTCAATCTCCCAAATCCTGACTCCTCCAAATATTGAGATTAACTTATTCTTGTACCAATCTTTTCGCTTTGTGACCATATACATACGGCCGTTAAGTAACAGTCTATTGAATCCTTTTTCAATAAAATGTTTAGGAACTGAAAAATCAACGTGATAACGTGATATGGAGGGTGAGATATAATCTTTGTAAAGTTATTCTGCTTAACATTCGAAAATCCATCGCTTTGGATAATTTCGATGTTCTGCACCCCGTTTAACCGAGCATTATATTTGGCCACTTCAACCGCTGTTTCGTCATTATCCACCATAACTACATTCTGCTCACCTATATTGGAGGCTAATATTCCAACTACACCATATCCGCAGCCCAAGTCTAGAACTCGATCACCTTCAACAAATTCTATTACGGAACGCATCGCAAGTGTCCCTTTATCAACATTGCGTGGTGAAAACAGGTTTTTGTGTTGTATAAAATTTCAAGTCAATGCCTTTAATATTTGCAGTTATCAAGGTTAAGTAGCCCCCTCGTTTCAGCAAAAGCTGCGAACATTTCGACTTTGGTATCAAATTGTTGCTAATTTGTTTTCATTGTTCTCTCCTCTTAGTTCTCTCCTCTTACTTTAAAAATGACTAAAAGGAAAATGGAACTTGAACTCCGTTAAGGATCGGATTTGTTACCGCGAGTTGTTTATTCATATTCAAACTTAGTGACGATATCTCCATAATGGGGTATTTTGGTTTCGGAGGTTCCTTTTGAAATTCATCGATTGTAAATATTTTCATACATGAAAGGAATTTTCCATTTCATATAGAATATGAATAAGCATCATATGTTTTTGGAGGTGTGCGAGTCATGAGTAAAAAAGTGTTGATCCTTGCAGGCGATGCTGTGGAAGCGCTTGAAGTGTACTATCCCTATTATCGTTGTCTGGAAGCGGGATTTGAGGTCACGATTGCCGCACCTTCAGTGAAAAAGCTGCAAACCGTCGTACATGATTTCGTCGATGGTGTGGAAACTTATATTGAGCGTACAGGATACGGTTTACAAGCACATGAATCATTCGAAAACATTATACCGGAAAATTACGATGGTCTCATTATCCCGGGAGGCCGAGCGCCTGAGTATATCCGATTAAACGAATATGTACCGTCCATCGTCAAACATTTCTTTGATGCGGGAAAACCCATAGCTGCGATTTGTCATGCGGCGCAAATTTTTGCAACGATTCCGGAAGTGCTAAAAGGACGTGAGTTGACTGCCTATATCGCATGCAAGCCTGAAGTGAAAGTCGCCGGCGGTACGTATGTCGACAAAAACCTTCACGTTGATCGAAATCTAGTAAGCGGTCACGCATGGCCCGACTTGCCGGGTCTCATGAAAGAATTTATCGCATTATTAGGAGATTAATAACAAAAGAGGGAACGGGGAAACATGTGTCTCCCCTTCCCTTTCTTTCTTTCGATGTCAGATGTTCGTACGGATGATCAGATCATTCCGTTTTCATCGTTTTGCTTTCACGGCTTTCACAGCCGTTTTCACGTCAAAAACCGTTATCCAAAAACGAAAGCCAAAAGCGGCGATGGATACATAAAAACATAACGTATACAGCAAGTAATACGATAGAATGACGAATTGCAATATGCTTAGCGACAGACATATCTGAGGGTGTAAATGAGTCATCAGATTATTTTTCCCGGCTTCCAATAGGAGCGGAATCATAAGCGTCTGCCACACCATTGCGCGGTTCCCCCATCGCCCGCCGTTTCCCGATTTTGAGTCGCCAACTCCCTGTTGCTCGCACTCGTTTTTCAACACATTCTCCCAAAAGTTCACCCTTCTATTTCTTCCGTTAGAAATGACACGTCCGATAATCCGGTCTTCACACACAGCCCCCAACCGAACCGTTCGTGATTCGTCACTTCCGCACGAATCGTATTCACCCCGGCCCGCCAGCGAACAGGAACACGCGCAAAATCCGCTCGGATGCGTCCATCGCTTTCCGGGGGCTGCCATCTGCACTCCCCTTCGTAAATCCATTCTTCATTTACCCATAACCGCAGATGATCGCTGAAACCGAAACTCAATGTCGATTCTTTCTCCTCCGGAAGGAAAAACGAACACTTCGCCACCGCCGAACCGCCCTGTTCGACGGGATAAAACCGGTTGAAGTTCAACGTTCCGTTTTCTTCGACAACGGCCTTGGTCCAGCGGTTTTCCGCAGCGGGTGATATGACCCATTCCGTAACGAACGTTTCGGCTTCAAGCAGCTTCCGGTCTTCTTTTCCCTTTTCCAAAATGGGCGCCGGTTGGATTTCCTCCACGGTCATATTGCGAATGTATGTGGGCAAGTATCCCCAAAACCCGATTTTCCCGACAGGGGTTCCGTGCTGAAGATTTGATATGACCAGTCGCGGGGAAACCTCATCCCCCAAATAGACCGACGCGCCGTTCGGCTGCACTTCCACCGCCAATGTCACCCATTTGCCGGACATCGTCGGCAGCCCCCTACGATACGCCTCGCCATGATAAATTTGCCACGTGTTCGAACCGTTCATGACCGGGTCATATTGAATCTCTTCCGGGGCCAGATAAATCAACTCGTAATTTTGCGAATCTTTGGCGCCGAAAACGAATCCGATAAACCCCGCCTTACCGGGAATCGCCACCTCCGCTTGTAATCGGAAGGCTGAAAAAGAAATTTCATTGCGAAAAAAGACGGGACCGTATTCGAGATAAGCCGCTTGTTTCCCAAGATAGCTTTCGGGACGTACGTTGGAATCGGCCGAGTCAAATCGGTCCAAATCATTCCAAAGGGAAAACGACAGTTTTGACATGGTCTCCTCCTATTTGGCGCTTTTTACAGCCGCATATTCGATTCCATATTGATTCCTCATGAGCATGTGGGCGTCAGCGATTCCTGTCAACGCATTTTCCCCTGATTTTCCATGATTCTCCGGCAGAAGTGTTTCGGTGGATGGTCATCTCTAGCTCGTCGCCTTCCGGACGGCAAGTGCAAATATCCGTGAACGGCGTTTCCACACGACATAGAATTAACATTAAATTTTCCGAGTCTTTCCAGGTGAAACGACCGGCTACCCGCTGCGTCACCGTCGGAGTCACCTGGACCTTGTTTTCCCTCCATTGGCCATTCCTGCCAAACGTCACCGTTTGCTCCCCTGCCCCGCTCTGGATGTGCAGCAAAGCCATATGCTCTTCGAAGGCAACCGTCACTTGCCGAACTCCGGTTGGATTCGCTTCAAATTCATACGTCCGACCGTGCAATTGATGTTCAGCGGCGGAAAACGATGCATACTGCGGGACGTTCAGCCGCAATCCGTCCAGTCTGGCCGTCAATTCCGCGTGTTTCGCTTGATCCTCTTTCGGCTTTTCCCTCTCCATCGCGGGCAAAAGATGGTTCCAAACGGCGTTCATCGCCTCCTGCAACTTGTGGTGGCCGCCGGTCATGACAATCACCGCATCCTGCTCCGGCATGATGACGCAAAACTGCCCGAAAGCCCCATCCCCGCGATATGCGCCGTGCCGGCAGCGCCAAAACTGGTAGCCGTACCCTTGCGTCCAATCACTCTCCCCGCCGTCGCCGTTGGAAATTTGTTTTGAGGAAGCCTTGTTCGCCCATCCGTCGGGAAGCAGCTGATGGTTGTTCCAGACGCCGTTCTGAAGGTACAGTTGCCCGAACTTGGCGATATCTTCCGTGGTGATGCTCAGCCCCCACCCGCCGGCGGCAATGCCGCGCGGACAAGTTTCCCAAGTGGCGCCGACAATACCCAGCGGTTTGAATAAACGGGGTTCCAGATAATCCAACAAGGACTGGCCGGCGACCTTATGTAAAATGGCAGACAGCATGTACGTCGCACCGCTGTTGTACACAAAGCGGGAACCGGGCGGATGCACGACGGGAGCCGACAGGAATGCCTTTGCCCAATTCCCGTCCTCGCTTTGCAACAGCCGATCCAACGTATCCTTGTCATGTCCCGTACCCATCGTCAACAGATCGCGGATACGCATGGCCGACAAATTCGGCGATATCTCCTCCGGCAAATCTTCCGAAAAATATCCGATGACAGGGTCGTCCAAAGTCAGCAGTCCCTCCGCTTCGGCAAATCCGATCGCCGTGGAGGTGAAACTTTTGCTGAGGGAAAACAGCATGTGTGGATAGGAACGCCGATACGGCTCCCACCATCCTTCCGCGATCACATGACCGTGCCGGACGAACATGAAGCTGTGCAGTTCAAGGTTCTGACGATGAATCTCATCCAAAAACCGCACGATGCCTTCAGACCGGACGTTTTGCTCTTCGGGTGTCGTTCGGGGCAGCTGGGGCACCACCATCAGGAAACCTCCTTTTTTTACACGTGCATCCATATTGTACCACATTTTTGCCAATATGCGAACATATTTTCTCATCATTGGCTATTGTTCGTTCTGATCAGTTTATCTTGCCAATTCCCCCGCAATGTTCAAATCAATTTTACACGGGTTTACGAAAAATATGATGTTCCGTATCGCGATCTTGCCTTTCCGAGCTGCCATGAGTCAAGTGTCGTTAGCCCGATGGGTTGTTCATATACTAAATTGTATTTTGTAGTATAAAATATCCTTTATTTTTTGCTGTTTCAGGATTATAATGTACTAAAGTAATATTATTAGTATATTCCAATCGAAAAGAGGGATCCGGATGGCGATCGTGGAACTGAACCGCCTGACGAAACGGTACGGGAAGCGGCGGGGCATTGAGGAATTGACCTTCTCCATCGAAGAAGGCGAAATTTTCGGATTCATCGGACCGAACGGCGCCGGCAAAAGCACGACGATCCGCCTCTTGCTCAACCTGATCCATCCCACCGCGGGATCGGCCAAAGTGTTCGGGAAAGACATCGTGCGGGACTCCCGGGACATCCGGCGCGATACGGGGTACCTGCCGAGTGAGGTGCATTACTACGACGACATGAAAGTGGCGGATCTGCTGCGGTATTCCGCCGGCTTTCACGGGAAGTTGGACGAAAACCGAATGCGGCGTCTGGCGGAGCGGCTCGATCTGGATCTGTCGCGCAAAATCGCGGACCTCAGTTTCGGCAACCGGAAAAAAGTCGGCATCGTCCAGGCGCTGCTTCACTCCCCCCGCCTGCTCATTCTCGACGAACCGACCGGCGGGCTCGATCCGCTCATGCAGCATGTGTTCTTTGATTTGCTCAAGGAGGAGCAAAACCGGGGAACGACCATTTTCTTTTCTTCCCACATTCTCAGCGAAGTGCAGCGCATGTGCGGGCGCGTCGCCATCATCCGGGACGGCCGGCTCGTCCGGGTGGACTCGGTGAGTCAGCTCGTCAACAGCAATTTCAAAACCGTCGTGCTCACCTTCGCCACAGACGCCAAGCCGCAGCCGGTGCGAGAAACCGACCTCTCCGGCGTCATCCGCCAGGACATCAGCGGCAACGTGCAGACGCTGCTCTTCAGCGGAAACGTCCGCGACCTGCTCGACTATGCCCGACAGCTTCCCATAATGGATATCCACATCGGGGAGCCGTCGCTGGAGGAAATCTTCATGCATGAATACAAATCGGACAAAGAAGGGGTGTATAGCGGATGATTTACCGAAGAGAATGGAAATGCAATGCCAGGGGGCTGATCATTTGGACCGCGGTTTTGTGCGGGCTGGTGCTGCTGATGATGAGCGTTTATCCGTCCTTTGCCGAAAATGCGAAGGAAATGGAAGATATGCTTGAATTGTTTCCCGCGCCGTTACAAAACGTGTTCGGCATGAACACCTTGAATTTGGGCACGTTCACCGGATATTACGGTGTGGAAGTGCATCTGATCAATACCTTGGTCGGCAGCGTGTACGCGGCGCTTCTGGCGGCGGGCATCCTGGCCAAGGAAGAAAACGATCATACGGCGGAATTCTTGCTTTCCAAGCCGGTCACCCGCGCGGCGGTGACGGGTCAAAAACTGGCGGCCGTGCTTACCAACCTGTTTGTGTTGAATGCGGCCATCACCGCGATCAGTTTTGCCTGCACGGGATTTTCGGACGAAGCGGTGGAACTGGACATTCTCGCCTGGTACATGTTGGCCGCGTTCCTGCTCCATGTAACCGTCGCTTCCGTTTCGTTCCTGTTGTCGGCGACGATGCGGCGCAGCCGGAGCATTGTTTCGCTCGCCCTCGGCATTGTGTTTTTGTCCTATGCGCTGCATGTCATCGCGGGGCTTTCCGGCCGATTCGACTTTTTGCGCCATGTGAGCGTGTTCTCCTTTGTGGACGCGGCGGCCGTCGCGAATAACGGCATCGCCGGACGAGATGTGACGGTCATGCTGCTGGTCATTCTCTTGTGCTGCGCCGGAGCTTTCGGGTATTATCGCAATAAGGACATTGCCGGCTAAACCGCTCGGACACGAAATGCGGAAGGCCGGCAAAACGGGAGACGTGGATGGAACTTGAAACCGGACAAAAGGGAACAAATTTTGGCGAAGGCGACGGAACTTTTTTTTGACAAAGGGGTCGCCTCCGTCAGCATGGACGAAATCGCCGCCGCCGTGCCGGTCGCCAAGATGACGATCTACAAATATTTTCAGAGCAAAGACCGGCTGGTCGGCGCGGTGATGGATCGCTACGTGAGGGAACAGCATGCCATCATGAATCAAAAGATCGAAGAAAGCCCCGACACCTTGTCCGCCCTCGCGTCGATCCTCGATTACCGAAACATGCCTGTCATACCCGAACGGTTTATTCGGGAAAGCCTGGAACTGTATCCGCAAATCGTCACGGACTTGCTGACGTATTATCGCACGCATATGCATGATCAGCTGCGGGACCTGATCGTGCGCGGCCAGGAAGAAGGCGTCATTCGCAAGGAACTGTCGCCCCATATCCTGATGGTGTACATGCAGGGCATTACCGAATATTTCGCCCGGCCGGACGTGGTGGCCCAGTTTCACGATTTGCGGTTTCTCGGCGAACAGTTTCGCACCATGTTTTTGTTCGGCATCGCTGCGCCGAAAGAACAAAGCACGGCCATTCCGGATCTGTAAACCGTCAAAGCGAATCCGGTGTCGCAAACAGCGCGACATTCGCAGATATCCGCGCCGCCTTGGTAAGATGAAGCCGCAAAAGCCGTGATCGCGGATGCGCCAACATCCGCGGCCGTGCAGCAGATCGCCGCCAAGGGCGGTCGGCAATGGAGACAAGGAGAAGTAGACTCCCCATGTTTCCAGGCACAAGGGATCTACTTCTTTTTATCGAAGGACAGTAATGCGACAATAAGGCACAGGTCGCCCGCCACAAGTCGAAAATGCTTCACACAAATTTGATTTGCTCATATTCGATGTCGTCGACATACTCTCCGATCGATTTCAACCGGGAACGATCAAGCTGCTGCAGAAAATGAATAAAATGCTGCTGCCACTCCCGCTCCGCCCCCTCTCGCGCTTCCACGATCGACGGAAAAGCGGAATGAACGAAAAGTGAATTCAGGCATCAGCGTTCCGTTGATCATCTCGAAATTTCTCCGTTGGAGCTGGACCACGATCGATTCGGTTCCAAGGTTACGGTCTTCATTTCGTTTCCTTCCCGATCATAACCGATCACATTCCATCCCTGGCCTTGCGAGCCATGTGATTGCAATGTACCCAACATTGTGTAATACAATTTGAACTTGTCGGTAATCTCCACGATATCGGCCTGTCTCAGCATGCCGGTATGACGATCTTCCACGACGATTCTGGAAATTTCCGGGTGCACCACCACGCCGTAAACAAGCGGGAAAGGCTCACGATCCATGCGTAAACCGCCTGGTAAGGACAACTCGGCGGAAAAAAACGCGTTTCCGGCTTCCTCATCCGTCAAGTTCATCCGGATACTGGAATGGCTATGGCCTCCGCCATGCACCCATTTCCAACCCTTTCCCACTTTACGTACAAACTCCACACAGGTGACCACCTGACCGTCATCGTCCATCCGAAGATAAAATACAAGAACACCACCGGACGTTTCACGTTCATGAATCACATAGTCGATGATGCCTTCTCCCCTGACGGCTTCGATAGCTTCCAACACTGTGCGCGACGTCCCATTACCGGCATAGCGAAGCATAATAAACGCAATCGTTGTCATGACGATGATTGTCAACAACATGCCAAACAAGAAATACCGCTTCATGTGTTCCTCCTAACCTCACGAAGATAAACCTAGTCCGCGAAAATCGAGACACATTCTCATCCACGCCATTCGACGTTTCCGAGCAGATGAAAAGTTCGGATACAAAGCCCAAAAACAACGTCGCAGTCCCATTGAATCCCAGTAGGCTTGCATTCTACCCCCAATCAAGTGGTAGCTTCATCATAGATCAGGAACATTTTCCCAGTAAAGCAGATTATTGTCCACATTTGTAAACTTGATGGAGGCAAGCCGAAGAAAAACAAAAAGTCCGGACCACATGCGTGTCCGAACTGAGTTTGGTTGTCAACCAACCTTTTGATCACCGGTATTTCCGTGAGCTATCTCCCGGCACTCAATACCGTTCTTCCGTCACCGATATTTTCCTTTTCCTCCAAATGTCGGGTGACCAACGGAAGACAAATAACGTGAAGCATTGTGCCGCCAATCCGCCACAATGCCGGATATAGGCACTTGGAGGCATGGGCTACAGCAACTCCTCGTGGATATACAAGCTGCAGAGCCGGTACAGCAAATCGTTTTCCATCGGCGCCCGCGTGACTTCTTCGACGTGCCGGTATTGTTCCTGGAGCTCGCGCAGCGAATGGTTTGCCGCTTCTTCGGCGATGTAATCCATGGGGAATACGCCAAACCCGTCCCAGGACAGCCGGTACACGTCCGTGTCATCTTTTTCGGCGACAAACAACACGTATTGCTTCCCCGCTTCCAAGGTTCTCGCCGCTTCGGGCCGAAGCGTGTAAGGAACAAACTCCCACATAGGGTTTTCCGATTCCGCTCTTTCGGAGCGCAAATGCGCCACCGCGATTTCGCCGACGGCCACCGTGTCGCCTTCCGACTCCGGCAAGCTGCCGCTCAACACTCGGTCGATTTGCACCGTATAGAGAAAATTCGCGAGATTCACGCTGAATTTCGGATGCAGGGGTAGATCTTTTTTGCTGTAAACTCCCGCGTCACGGACGGTGACCAAAATGACCGCTTGGCTTTCCTGTTTGAGTTCCTCATAGGTAAAAGGGAGTTTGGGCGCTTTCAGTTTCCCGGAGATTTCATCGGACGGTTGATACGGCTCGTAATATTGGGTGATTTGGGGCAGTGTCACATATGGATCCGGTTCCGCTTTTCGGTCTTGTCCGGGATCCGGATCGGTTGCGGCCGCGCCATCCGGATTGGACGGAATATGGGGGTTCCGCCCTGTATGCGGTGCATCCTGAACGATGCCCGGAAGCAGCAGCGCAGCCGTGACGATCGCCGCCAAACCGCTGAAGAATGCGTATCGCTTGATCATTCGTCGGTGAAGCCGTTTTTCCGTTGATGCTATCCCTATCATTCGTATTGCCGTCACCCGAACCAACTCGGGATTCACGGCGATATCTTCCATGGCCTGTTTATATAAGTTTATATTCATGGTCCCATTCTCCTTCCAACTGCTGTTTCAGCAAACGTCTCGCCCTCGCCAGATGCGATTTGACGGTGGATTCGGGGAGGCGCAGCGCTTTGCCGATGTCGGCAATGGACATGTCTTCGTAGTAAAACAAATGAATCGCCGTTCGATATTTCCTCGGCAGCCGCAGCACCGCTTCGTACACTTCGCTTTTCTCTTTCGTATCAAACGTCGGCGGTTCGGTGGGCCGGTCCGTCAGCGCGACGGTGCGCCGAAACCAGGCGGACCGCATCAGCTTGCGGCTGCAGTTGATGGTCACCCGAATCAGCCAAGCTTTTTGATGCTCTTCGCTGGTGAAAGGTTTCGTATTTCTCATGTAGCGAACGAACACTTCCTGAAAGACGTCATCGGCGTCCGCCCGGTTTTTGGTCTGGGAAAGCGCGAGCTTGTACACCATATCCGCATATGTGCGCAGCACTTCGTCGATCTGTTCGTTCACGGAAAGCGATCCATCGGTCACATCCGAACCTCCTCTCATAAGAAATACCCCGCACGGAGGCAAAAGGTTGCAAGATGAAAGGTGAAAAATCCCATGATGTGCCGGGTATCCACCATGCGCCGGGCTCGCATGCACTTCGAACCTTTGTTTGCTATAATATTTGGGGGAAATTTTGCAATTCCCTCCCTCGCATCGCCGGCAAACGCAGCGGATGGAACAGTACAAGCCAGCAAAGGATGAACACGATGAACGTCACTTTTTTTCTGATTCCGAAACAGGACGTGGCATATATTTTCGATCATTTTACGATGAGACAGGCGATGGAAAAAATGGAGTACCACCGCTACACGGCGATCCCGATTTTGAACCAGAGCGGCGAATATGTGGGGACGCTGACGGAAGGCGATTTGCTGTGGAAATTAAAAAATACGCCGGGTTTGGATTTTCATAAAACGAAAGACGTCCTTCTCAAAGAGATTCCGCTTCAACGAAACGTCAAGCCCATCGGCGTGCAAACCGAAATGGATGAAATCGTCAACCTCGCCGTGGATCAAAACTTCATCCCTGTCGTGGACGACGCCTCCAAATTTATCGGCATCATCCGGCGCAGAGAACTGATCGAATACATGTATCGGAAAATGCAGCAGAGCGGCTGAAAAAGAAATGCGCGAACCGGGACTTGTCCGCGGCATAACCAAAGACGGTCCCGGTTCGACATCGGTCGCGAGAAACACCGATCAAAGCGAAAAAACGAGCGGCATTCGACCAAAGTTTATGCAGTCAATATTTAATGCCGTGATCTTGTTGCCAGCCCAAGATTCCACTTTCGTCATCCTTCATCTCAAAAGTGAGTGCGATAATAATTGCCCCAATGCGGACGGCTGCCGTCCGCATCCGTAAACGGGTACTCTTCGGACAGCGACCAGGTGCTGAGCGCCTGCCCGGTCTTTTCGAACACGTTGGGGTCCGCCGCCAGCGCCGCGACCGCCCTGCCGATATAGGCCGGCGTTTCCGAGGCGATAAAATGCTTCGCCTTCGGATCGAAATCCGTTTTTTGGACCGCGTCCCGCCAATTGTGTTCCGACACTCCGAAATAATCGAGCATTTCCTCCGAGCGCAGGAAACCCGGCGTCAAAGCGACGCAGGTGACGCCGTGCGGACGCAAATCTTCCGCCATCGCCTTCGCCAGGTGAATGACGGAGATTTTGGCCAGACTGTAGGGCACATTGCCGCGGTACCGGTAGTCGACGCCGTCGGTCACTTCGATGATCAGCCCCCGCTTGCGTTCCACCATCAATGGAGCGCCGTAATGGCTCGTGATCATGTGGCTGTGCACGGCGCGGCGCTGCATCAGCAGCGCTTTTTCCAGAGACAGCTCCCAGAACGGTTTTCCCCATTCCGTCAGTTTCTCCCCTCCCCATACGTCGTTCACGAGCACATCGAGGACGCCGTTTTGTTCCCGCCTTACCCGTTCGAACAGTTCCCGCACCTCCGCTTCCACCGTGTGGTCGACGCGTACGGGAATGCCGCGCCCGCCCCGCGAAGTGACGAGTTCCGCCGTTTCCTCGATCGTTTCCGGCCTGCCGATATCGGACGGATTGCCCCGGACGCTGCGGCCGGTCACATAAACGGTCGCTCCCGCTTCTCCCAACGCGACGGCGATCCCCCGGCCGGCTCCCCGCGTCGCGCCGGCGACGACGGCCACTGTTCCTTCCAAATCCACCGACATCCCGACAGACTTCATCGCTTGCGCTTGGTTCCGTTGTGATTCCATTTCCGATTCACCCCATGGACAATATTTCCTTGAATCGCGTTCAAGGCGCGTTCCTTCTACTACGGTAACAGAGCATGATGACACCTTCTGTCATGATTTTGTGTTATGATCACCGTATCCGGATTTCTTTCATACATGTTCAAAGCACAAGAATGTTCTTCTTTGCCCTGGGACCGGATCATCATGACAACGTCGTCATCATGATGTGCACCTTAACAGAATGTACGGGAATCAGATTGGGGGATTAAACGATGCGAGCGGATCGGCTGCTTTCCATTCTTCTGCTTTTGCAGCGTCAGCCGGGGATGAAAACCCGCGAAATCGCGAAGGAACTGGAAGTGTCGGAGCGATCCGTCCTGCGGGACATGGATGCGTTGAGCGCGGCGGGTATCCCGGTATACGCGAAACGCGGAGCCACGGGCGGATGGTATTTGGCGGAAGGATACCGCAGCGCGCTGAACGGGCTTTCCAAAGAGGAAATGATGGCGCTCCTCATGCTGTCTTCATCGCGGGCGGTGGAAGATCTCGGCAAAAGTCGGGCGTTTGAACGCGCAATATGGAAATTGCTGTCCGCCCTGCCGATGTCTTACCGTTCGGAAGCGGAACAAGTGCGGGAAAAAATCCATGTGGACGGCGCCGGCTGGTATGAGCGGAAAGAAACGACGCCATATCTGCCCGTCGTTCAGGAAGCGGTATGGGCGGAACGAAAGCTGCGCATCGAATACAAAAAAGACGAGGGCACCGCGGAACGGGTCGTCAACCCGCTCGGCCTCGTCGTGAAAGGGGCGATTTGGTATCTCGTCGCCGGCGTGGATGAGGACATTCGCACGTATCGGGTGTCCCGCATCGTCCGCGCGCAAATGACGGAGGAAACGTTCCGGCGTCCGCCCTCGTTTCGTTTGGCGGAACATTGGGAGCAGTCGATGCGCAAATTCAAGGCCGCGCTGCCGTCGTACTCCGCGGTGATCCGGGCAACCGCTGTCGCGATGCAAAGGTTGGAAAGCGAACGGTATGTCCGCATCTTGCGCATTCATTCGCAGGACGATGATCGGACCACAGCCGAAGCCGATTTTGAAACGTTGGACACCGCCTGTTCCGTCCTGCTCGGCTGCGGTCCGGACGTGACGGTGCTGGAACCGGCCGAACTGCGGGAGTTGATCGTATCCCGCGCCCGGGATATCCTGGCACAATACGCATAATGCGAGCGTACGAAACTTTTGGCATCCCATGGTGGCTTTCTCGCCCAACCGGTACCGGATTTCCGTCATCCGCCGATCGATGGCCGGCGAAGTCTCCGGTCGCCGATTATTCGTCACGTAAAACCTCCATCAATGGTTCGACACAAACGATTTCCGTACGGTTTTCCACCACACGCCGGTGCATTCGGGAACGATGCGGGATCCATTCTCCAAGACCTGCCGTCCGACGCTCTCGCCAAAAAACTGTTCCGCCATCTGCGCCGCCTCCTGCACCGAATCAAACCGGTAATCCGTCCGGATGCTTTTGTGCTGAAATCCGTATTTCCCTGTCAGTTGATCGAAATAGTTTTGCAAAAAATCGTAAACGACCGGCTCTTCGTTGCCTGTTCCCAGCGTCTCCAAAATGATCACGGCTCCGCCGTCCCGCAGCACCCGCTCCGTTTCCGCCATCACCCGCGCCAGGTTTTGCTCCCAGTTCGGGTCGTTGGAACTTGCCAAATAACAAAGGCTCCATCCGGCCATCACGATGTCGGCGGCCTGATCTTCCAAGGGAATGTGCCGCATGTCCGACACGTGGACGGACCAGTCGACGGGAGGATCGATTTGCTGCAGTTTTTCGGCGGCGATTCTGAGCATGTCCTGCGCAAAATCGACGGCGATCACCTTTCGCGCATACGGCGCGACCATGCGGCTCAACCTTCCGGTCCCGGCGCCCAAATCCACCGCCACTTTGCCGCGAAAATCCGCAATCTCCTGCAGCGTCCGGGGAATGTTGCCCAGGTAGTCCTCACAGGAGATCAGCCGTTCGTATGGATCGGAAATTTGTCGATGATACACATCCTCGTTTCTGAGCATCGTCGTGTTCCTTTCTCTTTGTTGATCAGGAAGAATTCTCCAGGCCGCGTGCCAATTGTTTTTTTCAAACCGGAGTTCACCTGCGGAATTCACCGGCGGAACCGGACGGCGGACAGCGACAAACCGAGGACGCAAGCGAGCAGCACGAGTCCGGTCGCCCAAAACTGCCGCTCCAGCGATACCGGAAGCAGACCGATGCCGGATGAACCGGCCACAACCCCGAGCGAAAACAGCGCGTAAAAATAGCCGTAGGCTTGTCCGCGATGATCGCTCGCGGTCGACCGGATGAGCAGCGTGTTCATCGATGGGAACAGCAGGGCAAAGCCCACGCCGTACATCGCGAGCACCGCATACAGAGCGTACATGCCGCTGTTGTGACCGATCAATATCTGGCTTACGCCCATCAATCCGAGTCCGGTAGCCAAAGTGGCGAGCGGCGGCACCTTGTCGAACCACCGGTTGGTCGGCAGCACGAACAGCGCCACGGCGACAATGCCGAACATGCTCATCAGCGTCCCGCTCAGCCGCGAACTGTAACCGAGCCGTTCCACATGCAGCGGCAGCAAATAGGCGAGCGCCCCTTGGGAAAACATGAGAAAAAACGCGCCGGCGTACGCCTGTACCGTTCCCTTGTTCAGCCTCAGCTTTCCCCTTCCTCGTTTGTCTCTCGCGGTCCGATCCAAATGCGTTTTCAAATACCGCAGCGTGGCCGCGAACAGCGCCAGCCCCAGCACCGCAACGGTGGCAAAGACGAACGGCACCGACGTCCGGCTGGCCATGATGCCGCTGTAAGCGGGGCCGACGATGGCGGCGATGCCGACAAATGAGCCGGTTATGGCGCTGCGGCTCCCCTGCTTTTCCGATCGGGTCTGATTGGCCAAATAGGCAAATGCGGCGGGAACGATCAACCCGCTGCAAAAACCGTGCAAAAAACGCAACAGAACAAGGCCTGTGACGTTGTCGACAGCGCTGTACAGCAAAAGGGACGCGCTCGACAGCAGCAGGCCCGAACTCAAAATGGGGTACGCCCCGTATTTGTCCGTCATCATCCCCGAGAACACATTTCCAAACGTGTTGGACAAGGAATACATGCCCACGACAAAGCCGGCGACCGCCGCGCTCGCCCCGAGCGAACCCGCATAGGTGCTCATGACGGGCAGTTGGGTGAACAGGTCGATGAACGTAAACAGGACGATGGCGTAAACGAGCCAAATTTTCGGAATCGGCCGAATGGGAAAACGGTCGCTATGCTTCCGGAAATATCGCTCCAAAATAAAGTTGGCCGCCGGCACAAAGCCGGCAAGCACGGACAGCAGCGTCCATTTGACATGCCACTGCAAACGCACCTGCGCATAGACGACGGCAAGCAGATATACTATAAAAATACCGCCGTGCGCGGTGCCGACAATGGTTACCGCCAGCGGCATGCCCGCCCAATACTTCAACGGCATGGCAATACACAGCAGCACGAGCAGCGACACGCCGTCGATGATCCCGGCGGCCCGAACGAGGGTCAAAGGATGAAAGATGGCGCTTCGATCGTTCAAATTCGTCTCCCCTAAGATGTGAAAAACCTTGAATGATTTGCCGACGTGGACAGCAAGGCGCGGGCACGCTCCGCCTCCTCGCTTTCCGGCGCCAGCTCGATGACTTTGCGCAAATGCGCCTCCGATGCGGCGAGATCATACGTGTCCGGCTGGCGGTAGACGAGCCCCAGTCCATAGTGAGCCTGCGCTTCGTCGGAAGGAACCTGCAGCGCGACTTCAAAAGCTTGGATCGCCTCGTTCATCTGGCCGGCGCGGTAAGCCGACCAACCGAGAACGAGACAGGCGGTGCTGAGCGGACAGCGAGTATCGTCGTTATCCAGTTCGAATCCCAACCACGACAGCTGCGTGCGCGCCGCTTCATGTCCCGGATCCAGCCGCAGCGCAAGAATGAGATGACCGGCGAATTCATACGCACGCTCCTGCCATTCCGGAGAACCGCGATGGAGACCATAGAGTCCGGACCGGAGTTCCATGGCCGCCCCATAATGACGTTCCGCCGTCCCGATTTCACTGGAAACGGACGCAAGATACGATTGGGCGTCCCACCGGACGTCCGCACCAAACGCCTCGCTGACGATGCGCAGCGGAACATACAGCCGTCCTCCCTTTTTCGCGGAAGGGACGGGCATGGATTTTTCCTGACCGTTGACAATTACTGTTTTGGACCCTTCCCTCAGCACGACGCGTTCATAAAGCCGCTGCACGACAACTTCCTTGCCGTCCGTGCTCCAGGACAGCGTAGCGCCGATCGTCTCCAGCAGTTCGACGGGAACCATCGTCGTTTTTTGTTCCAGATAAGGACGCCCGTTCCCAAAAAATTGCTCTTCCCCATTCACCTGAACGCGCGGCGTCCGCGCCTGCCGCACGACGACCAGGCTGTTGCTGAGCTGCCGGCCGGGTTGGGTCAGCAGCTTGCCGTTGTAAAACAGCCCCGACGAGGCGCCGCCGTCCAAATTCATCGCGTCGGTGAGACCCATCCGCTGCAGCAGGTCGGCCAATTCGGCGATGGTGACATGACCGACCGTGCCCATTACGATCGTGCCGTCCGCCTTTTTCCCGATGAAGCTGCGCTGCGCGGAAGCGGACGTCATCTTCGGATCCCGGATGCCGTCACGTTCAAAATCGATATCGATCTTGCCGTCCGTCAGCAGTTTGGGTCCGACGCTGATCAAATGCTGCGCCACGTCCGTCACCGGCGGCGCGTCCACGCGATACGCGACGGTATCGCCCACGTGAAATTTTTCCGCTTCCTTGGTCTTGTCCGCTCCATAGACGATCACAAAACCGTCATTCGGGATGTCGGCGGCATCGCGCCGCACTTCTTGCACGACGCCGCCGGCGACGACGATCATGACCGTGCCGGGGTACGACAATCGCCGCTCGCGGTATTCCGGCGTGAAGATGACGATCTCATTCGGGGCGGTCAACATATGGTTGATGAATGAAGCGTACCATTTGGAACCGGACGATCCGTTGATCGTTCCTTCGATCCGCAAATAATGGTTGAAGGAAAATTCCAGCTCTCCGGAAGCGGTAATTCCCATGACCACCGCGCCGCCGCGAATGTGCGCGTATTCGCGGTCGATCATGATGGCGCCCATCGGATGCAAATCGTTCGGATCATAGGCATTGAAAAACGTTCCGTTGATGGCGGCGACCGCCTGATGCCGTTTCGCCATATCGGAAAGCGACGATGTGCTGCCGATACCGCCCTCGGCGAAGGCCGGCCGGATCATCAAATTTTCCGACGGATGAAATTGAACGTAGATGACTTGCTTCTTGCCGGATTTTAGTGCAAATTCCGCCTTTTTTTGTTCCAGGGCGTACGCATCCTGCCGCCATATCATCGCTGCAAATATCGTAAACATCAAAACGGTGCCGTACCGAAACAGCTTCTTCCGTCCGCGGTCCATCGATACACCTCATGCAATATCTGGCAAACTATTACTCTGATCTTATCACAGTTGACAGCATTCTTCAAAGTTCGAACAAGACGGATGGCAGTTTGCGACTGCCGATCATCCCGGTGTGTGCCGCCGAATTTTGCCGTCGTCAGACGATGCGCCCGCGGCATGTTCCTTCTCCGCCTTTCCCAACACCCTTTCCCAACACCCTTTCCCAACACATACGGACGCGCCGACGGAAAGGCGAAATCATCACCGAAACCGCAGCCGGCACAAAAAAATGCCATCGCCGGATCGTTCCGGTCGGATGGCATTTTTCGCAGGAGATAATGGATTATTTCTTGAAAAAGTCCGCGTTTTTCTGAATGAAATGTTTCTCTTCTTCCGGCACGTCGTCAATGTAATAGATGGCAGATACAGGACAACTCGCTTCACATGCCCCGCATTCGATACAAGTGTCCGGGTCGATGTAGTATTGGTCTTCCCCTTCTTTGATGCAGTCCACAGGACAAACTTCGACGCACTCCGCCGCTTTTTCGTCAATACAAGCCGAAGTGATCACATAGGCCATGAGCGAATCATCCTTTCTCTCAATATCGGATCCTCATTTTCTTTTCATCGTACCGAACATTCAATCCTATTATGAGGAAAATACGTTCTATTGTCAACATACGATTCTCATCTGAAAATGATTCCAAAGTTTCTGAAAGTTGATGTATCGGGCGAAATCAACCTTTTATAAAAAATAGGAAGCGTGTTGTACGACAATATTTCCGCAACGCTCCACTCTCGCCTGACAGCCGAGACGATAGCCTTTGTCAATTTCCTCCTCCGTCAGGCGGTCGATTTCCGCGGCGTTCGGTTCGGTCAAAAATTCACGCCCTTCGATCACCAGACAGCGGCAGCGCGCGCACGTGCCCCTGCGGCAGTTCGAACTCCAGTCGACGCCGTGCTTTTCCGCGAGCTCCAGGATGGATACGCCGACGACCGGATTCGCTTTGCGCCGGATTTTTCTGCCTTTCAATTCGATCCACGGCCCGGACGGGTCGAACGTCTGCTCCTCCAGTGCCGGCGCGGGCGGTGTTTTCTTAAACCAACGTTTCCACATGCTGCCTTAATACGGCTCCTCTCCATGATTTCTATGTGTCATCTCCGAGGATAAACCGGATTTGATCGCCGGAGGCGTCGATGGTAAGCGTCCGCCCTTCGAGAAACCACTGGTCGTCCCGTTCCATGTAAAACGTCATTCCCCCGGCGGTCACGCGGTCGATCGGAATCGAAGGCGACGGCGGCTCCTTCATGATGCCGAGCGCAAGCGGTTCTTCCCCGCCGCCGGTATACCGGACATAAATCTTGATATCGTCGCCGTCGGCGAATTCCCATTCCTCTTTCAGACAAGCGACAGCCCGCGAAGTGATGTGAAGGTTCATCCCGTGTCGTCCTCATTTCTCGACTGGTGGACATCGTTGATTCCATTATTATGCTCCGGCTGCGCGATGTCAATGTGAGCGGCCGCCGTCCGGCGCGCGCGGGACACCGCTTTTTTCATTTTTTCGTAGTCGAGCACGCCCACGAACTTTTCCCGGACCGTTCCGTCCTCGTCGATCAAATACGTCGTGGGATAGCCGACCACCTGGTACGCCTTCATCACTTCGCCTTTTTCATCCAGCACAACGGGAAAAGTCAACTGCCGCTTCTCCACGAACGGCCGAACCCGATCGGGATGCTCCTCGGTTGCAGTCAAATTGACGCCGAGCACGACGACGCCCTTTGCGGCATAGTCTTGGTAAAAACGCTGCATGTGCGGCATCTCCACCCGGCACGGCGGACACCAGGACGCCCAGAAATTGAGCAGGACGACGCTCCCCCGATAGTCGGAAAGCCGGACCGACGCGCCGTCCAGATTCTTCAGCTCGAAATCGGGCGCCGGCTCGCCTGTGGCAATGCCGGCACGGAGCGCCGCCTGTTCCGCACCTTCCGCGAAATTCGCCGTTTCTTCCGAATCGTCACCCGTTCCCGTTGACACAACGGTTTCATACACTCCGTAAACGACAAGCCCCGAGAGCAGAAGGAGAGCGGCCGCATTGGCGCGGAAGGCTTGTCCTTTCGTCAGCGGTTTGCCGTCGGCCGCACGCGTCGCGGCGGAGGGCCGAAACTTTCCGTCGGCCGAAGAAAAGATCATCCAGTACACGGCGAGCAACATCGCCGGAACCACGACGCCGGAGGCCATCTCCCGCACGGCTGCCGCGCCGGCCGCCGTCTTCAATAGACCCGCCGCCGTCCAACCCGCCAGCATATAGACAAGCAGCGCATCGAGCCGCACGCGTGCGGGAACGGACCGTCGCGTCAGATAATGCCAGCCATACCAAGCGGCCGCCGCCGACGCCAACGCGACGCCGCGCCAACCTCCGTCGAAGTAGACGAGCGACATCGGCTCCCGGAACGTATCCGCGGGATGAAAGAGCGCATAACTTGCTTTCCAGATGACGAGCCATATCCAAAAAGCGTTGGACAGCGCATGGACGAGCGGCGCGCGGTGCTCGGACCGGCGAGACCGCAGCCGGACCGCCCACCAACCTGCCGCGCCGAATACGAGCGCCATCATCAACGAGCCGTTCAGCACGATCGTCCCGATTTGAATGTTGTTCATACCGCTCTTACCGGCGAGGCCAAAGACTGCCCCGGTTTCCGCCGGTCAACGCACCGGTTTCCGGTCCATCCCATGACAGCATCCCTCCGAAATGATGTGCAGGCTGCGGCATTCGGTTCCAAAACTCGATGCCTCGATCTCCCGGGTAACGCCAATCGATTCTACCTGCTTTTGATCAACAATTCAACGGCTTCCCGGACGAGCGGGCCGGTGTCCATTCCGCGATCGCGTTCCTGCAAAATGCGCTGTTGCAAATTGACCGCGACAATGTAGGCCATCGTCTTGTCGACGGCGCTCCGGATGGCGGACAGCTGGTGGACGACATCGCGGCAGTCTTTTTCCTCCTCCATCATTTTCAACACGCCTCGCACCTGCCCTTCGACACGCCGCAGCCTTTTCTTCACGTCGTCATCATAGGTCATCGTCGTCATGCCCCCCCATTCATCAGGGTTGTATAAGAATTTTTTGCGACTTTACAGAACATGTACAGGATTATTATAACTTAAGCACGAGAATCATCGCATGCACACGAACGAAGAGCAAACCCGATCCCCGTCCGTAAACCGTTTGTCACCTTGTGGTCGGCAAACCGGATCAATCAGCGTCACCACCCATTGATTTCCAAGCCACGGCCGAAGGATCAAGTGCGGAAACCCAAGTATTTTTCGACATTAATTTTAATCCCATGAATATTTAATGATATTAAATGTCGATTTGTCCGATTTTGGCGAATGCGGAGCATTTCATCTCAACCTTGCGGCACCATGCGGTAACGGTCCTATAACACGGCCCGGCGCGCCATCAGCGTATTGGAAAAAGGGTGAACGTACTGGGAAAGCGTCTGGGAAGGCGTACCGAAAAAACGTACTGGGAGAACGTATTGGGAAAACGTATTGGAGGACGAGAACCGGCACAAGCGTTGAGGCGTGTCGGAACATAGAAAGCCACGCTCCCTGAGAGCGTGGCCGTGTCTTGGTCTCGGGTATGCCCGAAGGATTTCGACGCCTTCGGAGGAACGTTTCACGAAAACGGCGTTCATCCGCCGTGATGCGTACGGACCGACGGCAGGCCGCGTCGCGTCCTCCCTACCGCATTATCCGGTCACTTTTTCCTCCCAATCGATGCGGTAATCGTACATCCATTCATTGGAATGTTTGTTTGCGGATTTCAGAAAGATCGGCAGCATCAAATCGCGGAAAAACACCTGGACCGGGTTGGTCGCGTGTTTGCGCTGCCCGATGCTGCGGGAATACTTGACGATCCGTTCCACGCGTTCGCGGCGAAGCGCCTCAAAACGGGCGAATGCTTTTTCCGCGTCGTCGATATCCCTCATGCACTTGGCCAGCACCATCGCGTCTTCCAGCGCCAGCGATGCGCCTTGCCCCGCGTTCGGCGATACCGCGTGGATCGCGTCGCCGATCAACACGGCGCGGCCGCGGTGCCAGGCGGGTTGGGTGAGCATGTCGTAAATGGGGTATACTCCGATGCCGCCTTCCGTTTTTTGGATAATGTCCGGAACCGGGTCCGGATCGAAGCGATACAGTTCGTGAAAACGGCGCCGCCATTCCGTCTCGGAGATGACCTGCAGCGATTTTCGGGTCGGCGTGCCGGGCCAGGACAAATTGCCGAACCAAAAAATTTCGCCGTCTTCTTTGACGAGATAGCCGAAAAAGGCCTTTTTGCCGAAAATCATATGCTGAACGCCCGGTTCGCGTTTCACGGCCGCGCCCCTCGCAAATCCGCCGAAGCTGATCAAGCCCGTATATTCCGGTTTGGCCGCGTTCGGAACGACGAGCTCCCGCGTGCGGGAATGGATGCCGTCGCATCCGATCAGCACGTCTCCCTCGGCGGTCGAACCGTCTTCAAAAACGGCGGTCACCGTTGCCCCGTTCATCTGCACGCCCGCGAGTTTCTTGCCGAAATGGACCGGAATGTTTTCCCTTTCCGCCGCTTCGCGCAGCGCTTTGTGCAGAAATCCCCTTTTTACCGTATACCCCTGCGGCTCGCCTTCCATGCTGCCGACTTGTCCCAAAAATTTGCCGCGGCCGCTTTGAAAGTTCATGACGCGCATTTCGATGCCTTCCGCACGCACCGTTTTCTCCACGCCGAGTTTCTGCAAAACGCGCAGGCCGTTGCGGCCGACGTTCAAAAACAAACCCTTGTAGTCGTCATGCCCCGGCATCGCTTCGTAAATGACCGGGTCGCAGCCGGCCTGTTTCAAAAACATCGCCGCGGCGGGACCCGCAATTCCGCATCCGATGATCAATGCACGCTTTTTGTTAGGCATAATATTTAGTACCTCCTCCATCATGTGTAAACTTGCCGACCAATATCTTAATTATTAAGATATCACCCTATATTTTAATAATTAAGATATTGTGCCGCAACCATTTTCTGTGCTTTATTTTACATGGGTTCACATTGCTCGCGAACCGTCCGACGTCCTGTTTGGAACCCGGACCCGGGTCGGGGTTTCGAATCGTGATCGTTTGACATGATAGCGTCAGCGGCGGTTTGCGCCCAAATTTGCGTGCGTTGGCACAGCGGCGCTCTGCATCATGATTTGCTATAATGGTGGATAGTTACGCGCACCAAGCACCGCTTCACTTCGGTCAATGGAGGAATCCGAAATGGACCATATCGGCGACGCTCAACCGGATCTTCACCAGGCTCTTTTGGACGCCTCCAAAAAGCATTCCACACTGACCGTCATGTTCCATCAGCATGTCGCCAAAGTTCTCGGTTTGAACATTACGGATCACAAATGCCTGGATTACGTCCTCGGCATGGAAAAGGTGACCGCCGGCCAATTGGCCGACATGACCGGCCTGACGACGGGCGCCATCACCAGTGTGCTGAACCGTCTGGAAAAGGCCGGGTTTGTCCGCCGCGTGAAAGATGCCGACGATCGGCGAATCGTGTATGTGGAACCGGTATACGCCAACCTGGACCCGGTCTTTGAGCTGTTCGGGCGCATGGCCGAAGACATGCTGGATTTGTTCGCCCGTTACCGACCGGAAGAACTGGCCGTCATCTTGGACTATTTGGAAAGGTCCAACCAAGTGATGGCTCGGCAGACGGAGCGGCTGCGGGACGCCTGGACAACCGCGGGAAAACATCGGGGACACGATAGCGGCGAAGAGCGATAAAAAGCGATATGAAGCAATAAAAAGCGGTGAACAGCAGTGAACAACAGCATGAAAACGCCGAATCCGGCAGCCGTCATGCGCCGCTGTTCCGCGGAAACGCATGACTTTCCTCGCCGCGGCGTTTTCATTTACGTGCATTCATAAATGCATTGAAACGTTTCGCCCCCGAACGCATCGAGCCCCCGGCTGTATATCGTAAAACCGATATTCCGGAAAAATTCGACGGCCGTTTCGTCATCCGTTTCCACGACCAATTTCTGCGGCTCTTCCAGCGCGATCGTTTCCAAGATCAGTCCCCGGCCGTATCCGAGCCCCCTCCATTCGGGTTTCACGACCAAATCGCGGAGCAGAAGCGTCCCTTCCCCCTGATATTCGTATCCGATCAATCCGGTGATCTCTCCGTCGACCGCGATGCCGTACAGTTCCAGAAAATCTTCGTTCCCGTAGGCGTCGATCGTCTGCTTCAACTGCTCATCATCCAACGCGCGGTAAGCGAGCAGCTGCCGCACTTCCTCATCGTGAACATGATCCTTCAAGCTGATGAACATTCCGGTCCCCTCCGTTATTCTTGCATCCTGTTCGATATGGCGAATTGGCCGGTTTTCCGGTGTCCCGCGTGATGAACAAGCAACCTGCCGCTTGTCGTGCGGCAGGCTGTATTCCGGGCAAGGCTACGTGGGCGACGGCGCATCATCCGATCCGCGTTCCACCCATTCCCGCACTTCCCGGATCATTCTCATCTTGTTGTCCCAGCACGCCTGGCTCAAATCGACGGGATACTCCGACGGATTCAGCGTCCGTTTGTATTCGTCCCACAACAGTTCCAGTCTGTCCCTCACGTACCGCTTGATTTCGGCGACGTCCGGCAATTCGTAGACGCGTTTTCCGTTTTCAAAAATCGTATGGTGCAGCTCCTGCGCATCAAAATCGGTGACGACTTTTTTCAGATGCGTGTGCACGGGATGGAACATCGTGAGCCGATGTTCCAGGTCGGGACGTTCGTGCTCGAGCGCGATGTAGTCGCCCTCCGACTTGCGGGTCCTTCTGTTGATGATGCGGTATATTTTTTTCAGCCCCGGCGTCGTCATTTTTTCGGGATTGGAGCTGATCTTGATTTTGTCGACCAGACGGCCTTGTTCGTCTTCCATCGCCGCCAGTTTGAACACCGCCCCCAGCGCGGGCTGGTCGTAGGCCGTAATCAGTTTCGTGCCGACGCCCCAGGCGTCGATTTTCGCCCCCTGCGCTTTCAGATTCATGATCGTGTTCTCGTCCAAGTCGCTGGAGGCGAAAATTTTGGCGTCCCGAAATCCCGCTTCGTCGAGCATGCGGCGCGCCTGTTTGGACAAATACGCCAAATCGCCGCTGTCGATGCGGATGCCCACAAAGCGGATGCGGCCGCCGAACTCCTTCGCCACCTTGATCGCATTCGGAACGCCCGATTTCAGCGTATCGTAAGTGTCCACCAAAAAAATGCAGTGCCGGTGCCGGGAGGCGTACTGCCGAAACGCCGTATATTCGTCTTCATACGCCTGAACCATCGCGTGCGCGTGCGTGCCGACCACGGGAATGCCGAACAGCTTTCCGGCCCGGACGTTCGACGTTCCGTCAAAACCGCCGATGACCGCCGCCCTGGCGCCCCATACGGCCGCGTCCATCTCCTGCGCCCGCCGCGTTCCGAATTCCATCGTGAGATCGTCGCCGACGACATGTTTGATGCGGGAAGCCTTGGTGGCGATCAGCGTCTGGTAGTTGACGATGTTCAAAACGGCCGTTTCGATGAGCTGGCATTGGATGATCGGCGCTTCGATGCGCAAAATCGGTTCGTTCGCGAACACGATTTCCCCTTCGCGCACGGAACGGACCGTTCCCGTAAAACGCAGCCGCCGCAAATAGTCCAAGTAGGGTTCGCTGAACCCTTCTTCCCTCAAATAAGCGAGATCGCTGTCCGTAAAACGAAACTGCTCCAAATAGCGGACGATACGCTCCAATCCGGCGAAGACGGCGTATCCGTTGTCAAACGGCAGTTTGCGGAAATACACGTCGAACACCGCCTTGCGGTCGTGCACCCCGCTCGCCCAATACACTTCTCCCATGTTGAGCTGATAGCGATCCGTATGCAGGGCCAGGCTGTCGTCGGCATACTTCGTGCTGTCGTTCATGCCGTCGGCCGTCCTCCCTACACGACGGACGCGCCGAGCGTATGCTGAAAATGCCGCAGCGCCCACGCATGCCCGTCCCGGTCAAAACTCGCCACGGCGTCTTTGTGGACGACGATGCGGAAGCCTTTGTTGTACGCATCCACCGCCGTATGCAGCACGCAAATGTCCGTGCAGACCCCGACGAGGTGCACTTCGCCGATTCCCCTCGCGCGCAGCAGGATTTCCAAATTCGTTCCCGCGAAGGCGCTGTACCGCGTTTTGTCCATCCAGACCACGTGGGGGAGATGCCGATGCTCCTCGTAAATGCGCTGCAGCGATCCGTACAGATGCCTGCCTTCCGTGCCGGCCAGGTTGTGCGGCGGAAACAGTTTCGTTTCGGGATGATACGGGTCGTCTTTGGTGTGCAGGTCGATGGCGAAAACGACGAGATCCCCGTCCGCGATAAACCTTTTCGTAATGTCCGCAATCTTCGCTTCAATGTCCTGGCCGGGGCGGCCGCAGGTCAGCGCTCCGTCCGGCGCCACAAAGTCGTTCGTGTAGTCAATGTGGATCAGCGCCCTGTTCATGGTTGGTCCCTCCTTCAATAGGATCCGTTCATCGTGACCAATATGCGGGCTCTGCAGTTGCGCGCGGCGGCGGGTTTTCCGCCATGACGCAAGCATTCCGCAAGCCGGTTACTTCTTCCTCACCGCTTCCGTCATCGGAAGCCCGGTGCTGTAATCCAACTGCCGCGGTTCGTATTCCTCATGTTCCCGCTGCCGGGTCATGCCCGTGTAGTCCCAAGTTTTCGGCCGCGCGTCCGTTCGCCAAGGCCGGCACTCCCAATAGTATCCGCGGAACGGATCTCTCGTATCGTTCATCCACTCCAGAATCGCGTCGTGCAGCCGGTTTCGGATTTCCGCATGAGCCGGCGAGTCGATCAAGTTGTCCATCTCGTACGGATCCGCCTCCAGATCGTACAGTTCATCGGAAGTCAACAGGTTGATCACCAGCTTGTAGCGGCCGTCAAACGCGCACCGGATCGGCTGGTAACCGCCGAAACCGTCGTGGTCGATCTCAAAGCGTTCGAACTCCATGAAGATGACGTCATGGACTTTCGCCCGCGGATCGGCCAAAACCGGCAGGAGACTGCTTCCCTCCAGGAGTTTGGGTACGGGAAGTCCCGCCGCTTCCAGGATCGTCGGCGCGACATCGATATGGGACACCGGTTCGCGGCAGACGGATCCGGCGGGAACGACACCCGGCCAGCGCACGATAAACGGCACGCGCGTGATTTCCTCGTACATGACCGGACCTTTGCCTTCGAGAGAATGCGACATCATCATATCGCCGTGGTCGGAAGTATAGATCACCAAGGCGTCGGGCGCGTAGCGGTCGACGGCTTCGAGCACTCTGCCGATTTCCTCGTCGACAAAGGAATGGCAGCCGAAATAAGCCGGATTGCGCAGCTTGATGTCGTTCTTGTCCACATGCAGATGGTCGCCCGCCCATATGCGCTGATGTTCCGGTTTGTTTTCCAGCGTGTCCCACAGATTGGGGCTCTTGGGAAATTCGTAATGTTCATACATGGAAGCGTACGGCTCCGGGCAGACGCACGGACCGTGCGGTTCGTCGTAGGAGACGACCAGCAAAAAATCTTCGTGTCCGTGACGCGACAAAAAATCGATTGCCCGGTTGGAGCAGCGGTGCGCATAAGTGTCGGCGGCGGTGACGCCTTTCGCCTTCATGGCGTGGAACGATCGCGAATCGCGCCGTTCCTGCTCGGTCAATTCCTCCAGAAAACACCGCATGTCGTACCAATATTCAGGGTCCCATCCGGCGGGGCAGCGTCCCATTCCGAAATAGTCTCCGCCGTCCAGATGCCATTTGCCGATATAGGCCGTGTGCAGCCCTTGATCCTGCAGCCGTTCCCCGATCGTTTTCGTCGTGGCGCCGAGCGGCATGCCGTTCGTCCAGCTGCCGTTCGAATGCGGATACTGCCCGGTGAACAGCGCCGAGCGGGCCGGACCGCATACCGGCGTGCACGTGTACGCGCGGTCGAAGCGCATCCCTTCCGCCGCCAGCCGGTCGAGATGCGGCGTGGCCAAGTCCTTGTTGCCGTAGCAGCCCAGCATGTCCGGCCGCTGCGTATCCGTCATGATGAACACGATTTTTTTCGGTTTATTCAACATCGTCTCCCCCTTGATGCGGCAAACTGCAAGCCGTAAGCACGCAACCTGCCGATATTGACTGTCATTATAGCCTGCCAGTCAGAATCGGACACGGCGTATCCGGCTGACTAACCGAATCATCGGGCTTTCGGGGAAGACGTTTTCCCGCGCTGTCGAGCAAACAAGCGATATATCACCCATTATTGTAGCAAATGCGGCGACTCGGTGCCACGCGTCATGCGTTCATTCCATCGACGTTTTTGCAGATTTTTCAGAATATTCCTTATGCGAAATGGTTGCCGGATGAAATGCGAAAACCGTAGAGGGTCATGGGAGGAATCCGGGCGATGTGGTGCGAAAGCTCCACTGCCCGGGCTGCCTCGCGGCTGACCAATCTCATTTCGAAGCCGTAGCATATCTTTGGTACGTGTTGTCTTTGGTACTTGCGGCATGGCATGGAGCGGCTTGGGCGCGATGTGCAACATGCAGCGGATAAACCGTTATCGGACTGGATATCCCGGAGGCGCGCCGGTGACGTAGGCGGTCCACTCGTCCAGCGCCATTAAATCGTCCAATCCGATGTCGTCCAGCGCGTTTTTGCCCAACGCGCGGATGCCCGTTTTCATCTCCTCGGCCATCGACGCGAGAAACATGTGAAGTTGCGCCGCCGCCCGATCTTCGTCAAAATGGCCCTTTAGCTTGCCCGAGTAATAGACCAGCTGGGTGGGAGGTTCCCAAGGCACCGCTTTGGCGACCTGCGTGTGGGTGGTCGCCCACAGGACGGAGGTGCCGAGATATACGCCGTCCGCCCCGAGCGCGATCGCTTTCAGACAGTCGCCGGGTGTAAAAAAACCGCCGCCCACGAGCAGGGTGACGTCGTCCTTCACGCCGCATTCTTCCAGAAATCGCACGGCCCGGCACAGCGCGTAGATCGTGGGCATTCCGAAGTCATCCTGCAAAATCGGAGGCGCCGACTTCGTCGCCGCGTTACCGCCGTCCAAACTGATGAAGTCGACCCCGGCGGACACCGCCTGCTCAAGGTCGCGTTCCAGCTGGCTGCCGGCGCACATTTTGACGCCGATCGGTACTCCCGCGGTCGTATCGCGCAAATATTGGACGAGTCTCGCCAAATCTTGCGGCGTGAACAGTTCCCGGTGACGGGAAGGAATCACCGCGTCTTTCCCTTCGGGAATCCGCATCAGCGCTTGCGCTCTCCCGGCGATATCCCGGGCGGGGAGCACGAATCCGTACCCGGCATGCGAGCCCTGGCCGAGCCGGATTTCGACGGCGTCCGCCCGCTGCAGCGTTTCCGGCAGACGCGCCCAGGAAGCCGTATGGAACTGCACGATCAAATGTTTCGCATGTTCCCGCTCCTCCGGCAGCACGGGACCCAGACCGGTGTTGACCGCGGTGCCCGCCTGCGAGGCGCCGATCATGATCGCCTGGCGCATTTTGTCGCTCAATCCGACGCCGAACCCCATGCCGCCGACCAACAGGGGCATATCGATCCGCAGCGGCTTTTTCGCCCTCGGGCCGATCGTCAGACGGATGTCGACCGCGGCGTCCACTTCCTGGGGAAACGGATGCAGCTGCGCGGGTGAAAACACGAGTTGGTCGAAATTCGGAAAACGGCGGGGGCTGCCGAACGGCCGCTCGATCAATTTGCCGCTGCTCGCGCGCAAACTGTTTTCGAGCATCAGGTGCGGTTTCATCCGCATGAGCGCGGGGAGAATTTCGGCCAAATTTTCCACATACCTGTCCGACATCAGAACGCGCAAAACTTGTCCCGTCAACCACTGAATCGCCGGGCGAAACAGCAGCATCACAAGCAATACCGCGATCAGCGCGAGCAACGCCGTTCCGGCGGCGGATGCCGCCAGGTCCATCCAGAATCGAGTCAAAGTGGCATCACGATCCCGTTCGTTAACGTTTGATACCACCCAGTATGATGATTTTTTTACAATTTATACCGACGGCGCAGCGGCTCGTCGGCGCAGGAAACTCGATGGGATCACCCGGCGTCCGCCGGTACCGGACTGGTCACCCTTCGCCTTGCGCATCCGCCGTTTCGCCGCGCACTTCCACGATGAGTTCGATTTCGACCGGCGTATGAAACGGCAGCTCGCTCGTGCCGATCGCCGACCGCGCATGTTTGCCCGCTTCACCGAACACCTGCGCGAACAGATCGGAGGCGCCGTTCATGACGTACGGCTGGTCCGCGAAACCCGGCGCGCTGTTCACAAATCCGAGCAGCTTGACAATTTTCACCACCCGGTCGAGATCGCCGAGATATTGCTTCAACACCGCGAGGCAGTTTATGGCCGCCTGCCGCGCCGCCGCCTGTCCTTGTTCGATCGACAGCTCGCGGCCGAGCTTCCCTTCGTACATCAAGGTTCCGTCGATCCGGCAGTCTTGCCCCGACACAAACACCAAATTGCCGGTCTGGTTGCAGTGCAAATACGAAAACTTCGGTTCGCTCGGCGTCGGCAGCGTAATGCCGAGCTCCGCCAATCGTTGTTCGACGATGCCCATGTCCGTCCTCCTTCATTTGTGTTGAAAGCCCTCATGCCCGACGCAGCGGCAGGCCGGCAAAAACGCGCCGCTTCGCGCGCCCGCATGAGAACCGTTCTTCATCGCCAGTTGACCGTTGACCCAGACGTGGGTGACGCCGCTCGGCGCGCGCTTCGGATCCTGATAGGTCGAGTGATCGCGGATTTCGTCGGGATCGAACACCACGAGATCCGCCGCATATCCCGGAGCGATGAGCCCGCGCCGGCCGAGCCGGAATCGCGCCGCCGGAAACGACGTCATTTTGCGCACCGCCTGTTCCAGCGTCAGCGCGCGCTCTTCCCTAACATATTTGGCCAAAACGCGGGGAAACGTCCCGTACAGCCGCGGATGCGGTTTGCCGACATCGCAGTGCAAACTGTCCGAGGCGATCAGCGACTCGCTCCACTGCAGAATCGACCGCATTTCCTCTTCCGCCATCAGAAAATAGACGATCGACACTTGCCCCTCTTCTTCGAGCAAAACATCCATCGCCGCATCCGCGGGATGCACTCCCCGCTCGGCCGCGATCTCCGCCAAATGCCGGCCTTCCAGCGGCCGGTTGGCTTCCGTGCGGACGGACGCGATGACGACATTTTCCCATCCGGTCGAATGCACGAGATTGTCCCAATCTTCCCGCTCCTCGCACAGTTCCGCTTTCACCTTCGCGCGCAGCGACGGGTCGCGCAGCCGTTCCAGCGTCCGGCCGATGCCCCCTTCCAGCGTCCAGGGAGGGAGCAGCGTGGTCAACATCGTGGAACTGGCGTTGTAGGGGTACACATCGCACGTGACGTCCCAACCTTGCGCGCGAGCTTCCGCGATCATTGCCATCGCCTCCGAGGCTTTCCCCCAATTGCGGCGTCCGGCCGCTTTCAGATGGCTGATGTGCAGCGGCACGCCCGCTTTTTGCGCAATCCAGATCACTTCCTTCACCGATTCGATCAGCCGGTTGCCTTCGCCGCGAATGTGCGCCGCGAGCAAGCCGCCGTATTTCGGCAGCACCGAACACAGTTCCGCGATTTCTTCCTTCGTCGAGTAACTTCCCGGCGCATACAACAGCCCGATCGACAGCCCGATGGCGCCCGCCCGCATGCCTTCTTCGAGCATCGTTTTCATGCGTTCCCGTTCTTCCCCCGTCGGCGGTCGATCGTCGAATCCCATGACCGCGATGCGCAGCGCGCCGTGCGCGACGTAGGTCGACACGTTGCCGGACGGGTGCCGCCGGGACAACGTTTCGATGTACTGATCGATCGTGCGCCACGACCAATTCGCCGTGTCCCCGAGTATCGGCTGCACATACTGCCGCAGCATATCGCCGTACGGTTCGAGGAAGGGAGCCGGCGCGAGCCCGCAGTTGCCGATCACTTCCGTCGTGACGCCCTGCGCCAGCTTGATTTCCGATTCCGGATAATTCAGGAGCATCAAATCCGAATGGCAGTGTCCGTCGATAAAGCCGGGAGCGATCACGTTTCCGTTGACATCGATCACGGTGGCGGCGTCCTGCTCCAGCGATCCGACCAGCGCGATTTGGCCGCCGCGAATGCCGACGTCGCCGTAATACCACGGATTGCCGGTGCCGTCCACGATTTTTCCGTTGCGCAAAATCACATCCAGCATACGTCCCATCCCTCCAGGGCAAGCCCGTCATCCGACCGGTCGCCGTCCCGGCGTCCAACTTGCCGTTTTATTCACGCCCTTTTTCCAACCGACACACGACCGCTTCTCTCGCAAGGCGGCAGCGGTTCAAGGCGCCGACCGAACCGGATTCCCGCCGGCGTCAACTTTTGACGGAGCCGGCCACCATGCCCTTCATGATGTGTTCCTGCAAAATCAAATATATCACGATCGTCGGCAGCACGGCGATCGCCATCGCGCTCATCGTCAGGCTGTAATCCGTGCCGAATCCGTCGGAAAACAACGTCAAACTGAGCGGCAGCGTCTTCATCGCCTGCGAGTTCATGAACACGAGCGCAAAGGAAAACTCGTTCCAGAAACGCAGCACCGCGATAATGGAAATTGTGGCGACGACCGGCAGGCACAAAGGCATCATCATTTTGCCGAACACGCCCCACCAGCCGCAGCCGTCCATGATGGCGGCTTCTTCGATTTCCTTCGGTATGGCGGAAATAAAGGCGACGCCGAGGAAAATCGCGATCGGCAGCTCAAACGCCGTATAAGGAAAAATCAGCGCCCAGTACGTATCCAGCATGCCGACTTGTTTCATCAAGATAAACAGCGGAACGAGCGTGCTGTGAATCGGGATCAGCAGGCCGAGAACGAACAGCGCCGACACGGCCTTTTTCCCGCGGAATTCGAACCGGCTCAACACATAGGCGGCCAAAATGCCGAGCAATATCGTCAGCGCCGTCGCGCTGAGCGTCACGATGGCGGAATTGCCCATCGCGCGGCCCATGTTGCCGAGATCCCAGGCGCGCGCCAAGTTATCCGTCATCCACTGCTTCGGAAGCGAATACGGACGTTGGAAAAACTCTTCATTCGTCTTCAATGCGCTGATGAACAGCCAGTACAGCGGGTACAGCGTCAACGCCGCGTAGCCGAGCAGCGCCGCGCGGCCGAGCAGCGCCGCAAACAACCGCAGCCCCGCCGGGAACCCTTTGTTCCGGAGTTGAACTTGTGTCATATCGCTCCACACTTCCCATTAAACTGCCCCTGCTTGCGCCGCACCGCTTACATCCCCCCGCGCCGGGTGATCAGCCGATTGAGCACGATCAGGATCGCGCTGATCAGAATGATCATCGTCGATACCGCGGAGCCGTAGCCGTACCGATAAATATGAAAGGAGTTGTTGTACATGTACGTGGCGAGCAGTTCGGTCGATTGCGCCGGGCCGCCGCCCGTCATCACGATCACGTGATCGAACGCCTTCAGGCTGCCGGAAATGCAGAGCACCAAACAGACGACGACGGTGCCCCAAATCATCGGCAGCGTCACGCTGAACAGTTTGCGGAACCCCGTCGCGCCGTCGATGGCGGCGGCATCGTCGATTTCCGGGGAAATGCCGCTGAGCGCCGCGATAAAGATGACCATGTACGGGCCGATATTGCTCCAGTTGATCGGAATGGACACGGCGTACATGTTCACTTTGGGATCGGACAGCCACGCGCGCGTCCAGCGGTCCAACCCGAGCATCTCGAGCGCCGCGTTGACGAGACCGAACTGCGGATGGTACATGTAGCCCCAGATCAATCCGACGACGACCGTCGAAAGCACCATGGGCAAAAAGACCGCCGAACGGACCAGGCGGTGAAACCAGCGGTTGCGCTTCAGCAGGATCGCCAGCACCAGCGCGACCGGAATTTGGCCGATGATGGCCGAAGCGACCAGGATCAAATTGTTTTTGAGCGCCCGCCAAAAAATCGGATCGTGCAAAATTTCGCGATAATTGGCGAGCCCGATGAATCGGGCTGCGCCAATGCCTTTCCATTCGAAAAATCCGTAATATACGGACCAGAAAATCGGTACGACGGCAAACAGGACGAAGACGGCCAGTCCGGGCAGCAAGGCGATCGCGATAAACCGTCTGTTTTTCGAAGATGCGTACATGCGCGGTTCCTCCACCCCGTCGGCGAAAGCGGCGGATTACTCCGCCACCGCTCTCGCCTGCGCCGCCTGGAGTTTTTGGGCGACGCTTTCCACGGAGCCGCCCAGCATGATTTCCTGCAGGCCGTTGTTGATCACTTCCGCGGCTTCCGACGACAAATACGCGTCGTATACCGGCGTCACGCCGACGGTTTTCACCAGCTGGAACATTTTGTTGTACAGGGCGTTCACTTTCGTCTCGTCAATCTCCGTATCGTACATGACGAGAGAATTGCTTTCCGCAATCGCTTTTTGCGCTTCGGGGCCGCTGAGCGTGTAGATCAGCTCCAGCGCCAGTTCTCTTGCTTTGCCTTCCGTGCGGGAACTGAGGGCGAAGCCTGCGCCCGGGCCGCCGGAAATCGTGTTCGGTTCGCCTTTGCCGCCCGGAATGGAAGGAATCGTCGTTATTTCGATTTTCGCGAGCTGCTCCTCGCTGGCGGAAGCGGCCAAGTTCGTGACCGCCCAGGCGCCGCCGATCATCATCGCCGCGTTGCCCTGGATGAAGTATTGTTCCGCCTGAGTGTTGTCGATGCTGTTCGCGCCTTCCTGAAACGCTTTCAGATCGACCAGCTGTTTGAAATAGTTGAGCGCTTCGATAAATTCCGGATCGGTAAATTGCGCGCCGTCCTGCTTCACCGCTTTCAAAAACCATTCCGTGCCGGTGACGCGGTCCGCGAGGGAACCGAGAATCGTCGATTGCGCGACCCAGGGCGCTTTGTTGCCGAGCGCGATCGGGGTGACACCGTTCTCATTGAAGACGTTGATCACATGGACAAGCTCGTCCCACGTCTTGGGCACTTGCAGACCGTATTTTTCAAAGAGCTCCGGATTGTAATACAGAAACGACGTCGCGGACATGCCGATCGGCGCGGAGTAAATTTCGCCGGGTTCAAATTCGTAAGGCGTGAACGCGCCGTCAAAAAACTTTTCTTTCCACTCCGGATGCGCCCGCGCGATGTCCGTGATCGGCTGGATGAGCCCGGCTTTGTAAAATTCCGTCGAATGGCTGCCCGCGTAGGTGAAAAAGACGTCGGGCATTTCGTTGGCCGCCGCCACGGTGCTCAGCCTTTGACGGTACCCGTCGGGCGGAATCGCCTGCGCATCGAGCTCCATTTCCGGATGCTCGGCCTGGAACTTCTCGATGAAGCTCCGCACCGTTCTCGCGCGAAGATCGTCCCCCGCGAAATTGTGCCAAATGGACAGCTTCACTTTTTCTTCTTCTTTCTTGGCCGTGTTTCCCGGCGAATTCGACCCCGTGTCGTTTTTCGAGCCGCCGCCGTTGCCGCCGCCGCATGCGGTGACCAGCACTGCGGTCAGCATCAACAACAATAGCGCTTTCAACTGTGCTTTCCACTTCACTTGCATCTTTGGGACCTCCTTGTGTTCGGGATATCCCCAGTATAGGGGCGGCGGATGTCGAATCACAGGGGAAGTCCTTCAGGGCTTGGGGAGACAATCTTCAGATGTTTTCCCAATGTCGGGACTTTGTGCAGCCTGTCCGACAAATTGGATCGAAGCCCGCTGCGTGTTTTCACGCCATTCGGATGCTATACAAGGGCGTAAAGCCTGATGGTTGGGTTCGGTGCTCTTCAGGATTTTTCCCGGTATCCGAACGCTGTGCTAACATACAACGTCCCATTGTTTGGTTGGATACTTCAGATATTTTCCCGGTATTCGGACGGGGTCATGCCCGTGTATTGTTTGAACAGCCGGTTGAAATGCTTGACATCCGTGTACCCGACCTGACGCGCCACTTCGCTGATTTTCGCGGGCGTTTCCGATAGCAGATGCTGCGCCCTGCGCATTTTCGCTTCCCTGACGTAGTTGGCGAAATTTTGCCCGGTTTCCCGCTTGAACATTTCACTGAAATAATTCGGATGCAGATGAACGTGACCGGCGACCTGCTCCAACGTCACGTTTTCGCCGATATGCTCGCGGATATAGGCGATGGCGCGAGGGATTGGGGATGAACGCGCGGCCATGCCGGCGTAACGGGACAAAAGCGGCATCAGCCGGCGCGTCAGTTCGCCTTCCGCATCGGCGATCAAACCGTCGGCGCTCAGCGGCTCCCACGGCGGCAGCGGCCGATCGCCACCGATGGATTCGGCGGCGCGTTCCAGCCAGCGGTAACCGGCCACGAGCAGCGACTGCAAATACGCCGCCGCCGTCCGCGGCGTCGCCTCCGCATCGGCGCGTATGCGTTCGATCGCCTCGCGAACCCAGGCTTCCAGCGATTCGCCGCTGCCGGATTTCAGCGCCGCAATCAGCGATCGCTCTTCTTCCTCCGTGCACACCGTGCGCATCCCCGCCCTTTGCGCCACCGACTCGTAGCGGATGAGGCGCGTGCCCGGAAGCAGCCAGCGGTACGAAAAAGCTTCGTTCGCCGTTTCCGCCGCTTGCCGCAGTTCCGGCACCGACTTGGCCGCGATTCCCGCCGCCGCGAAAATGCGCCGGCCCCATGCGCGTTCCGCCAACGCGATCGACTGCTCCGCGCGATCCCATCCGTTCTCCGTCCGTTCCGCGGGGACGACGAGCAGCAAACCGCCGTACCAGGGAAGCCAGGCCGCCGAGTGCTTCGACGCCCACGATTCGCCCCATTCCGCGTGCAGATCGGCATCGGCGCCGGCGATGACGGCGCGCAGCACCATCAAACCTTGCGCGCCGAGCGCCGTCTGCAGTTCCGGAAATTGTTTCCCGAAAGCGTGAACGAGCGTTTCGTTGAACGGCAATTTCGCATCCAGAAGCTGCTCCAGCAAGCTCCGTTTCGCCGCGGCTTCCATCCTGCCGTTTTCTTCTTTTTCCCGCCGCTTTTGCAAAATGCGCGCTTTGGCCTGCAGCGCGGATTGGATAATTTCCTCCGGTTCGCACGTCTTCAGCAAGTAATCGCTGACGCCTTCCCGCAGCGCCTCCCGCGCATAGTCAAAGTCGTCGTATCCGGAGATGACGATAATTTCCGTATCGGGCGATTCGCGTTTGACCTCGCGGACGAGATCGAGTCCGCTCATGCCGGTCATCCGGATGTCGGTGAAAATCAATTCGGGACGTTCGGCCAAAAACCGCTCCAGCGCCTCTTCGGCGGACTCCGCCGGCGGCAGTACGGAAAAACCGTTTTCGGCCCATTCGACCATCGTGCAGAGCCCCGTGCGTATAATCACTTCGTCGTCGACGATCAACACTTTCACGCGTCTTTCTCCCCCTCGTTCCGTGCCGCGGGAATCCGAAACGACACCGTTGTTCCCTTTCCTTCGGCGCTTTCCACGGTAAGACCCGCGTCCTGGCCGTAGTGCAGGAGCAGACGATGATGCACGTTTCGAAGCCCGTAAAATTCTTTTTGTTCCGTACGCGCTTCCACCGAAAGCGGATTGTCCCGCAGCAGCTGCCGCAGCCGTTCGAGCCGTTCCGCGGGAATGCCGGCGCCGTTGTCCGACACTTCGAACCGGATGCCCTCGGGCACCGACCGTATGTTGACGCGGATGTCGCCCACGATCCCGATTTTGAGAATGCCGTGCAGCATGGCGTTTTCAACGAGCGGCTGCAGCAGCAGTTTCAGCATCGGTTTCTTCAACGTCTCCGGGTCCGCGTCCACATGAAAGCGGAATCGCTCCGGATAGCGAATCGACTGGATGTGCACATAATGCCTGACGTGTTCGATTTCCTGCTCCACGGAGCAGTATTCTTGTCCGCGGTTCAGGCTGAACCGCAGAAAATCGCTCAGCGATTTGACCATCGCCGCGATCTTCGTGTTGCGGTCCATCCGCGCCAGCCATTGGATCGACGACAGCGTATTGTACAAAAAGTGCGGGTTGATCTGCACTTGCAGCGCGTGCATGTCCGCTTCTTTTTTCAAGGATTCGTTGCGCTTGACCTCTTCCGTCAGTTTGACGATGCGCGAACTCAACCGGTTATAGCTGATGACGAGCTGCCCGACTTCATCGATGGAATTGACCGGCAGCGCGGGCAGCGGCTCATCGGGACTCGCTTCTTTCAAAAATTTCGTCAGCGCGCTCAGCGGATTCGTCACTTTCTGGATGAGAAAAACGACGAACACCAGGACGAGCAGCATGGCGATGCCGACCGCCGCGATCGTGAGGGTGAGGAAATACGCGTTCTGCGCGCGATAGTCGCTCGACGGTATGATCCCGACCAACGTCCACGGAAACGAGGACAACTTCTGGTACAGCACCGTCGTTTTGTCCCGGCCGCTGCCGTAATCCATCGTACCGGAATTTCCGCTGAAACCGCCGATATGCGGGAAGTGTTCCGTCATCAGGCTGTTCGTCTCCCAATCCGGCGGTCCGGCGACGATCCGCTGGCGGTTGTCGATCATGAACACGAAACCGCTTCCTTCCAGTTCCGCGGTCCGCACCTGACGCGCGATGACGGCCTGATCCACGTTGATCTGCATATGCCCGATGACGCGATAACGATCCGTGCTGCGAATCGGCCGCGACAGCGTGATGACGTTTTTCACGCCTTCGGACGTCCGTTGGCGGTGCACGTTGGACCACCACTTCGGGTACTGTTCGTAATACAGCGGTTCCCGCCACGCAATGTCCTGAAAATCGGATTCATGGATCGCGCGCTGCGTCACCGGCACTTTTCCGTCGAGCGGCTCAATGACGATGTTCGCCACATATTCCTTGGAAATCGCCAAGTTCGTCATCAGGCTGACGATGTCCGTGCGCCGCAGCACATTGTCTTCCTCCGATTTCAGAAACGCTTGGACATCGCTGTTGCCGATCAGAACGAGCGACATGTTTTCCACGTCCGCGAAAATACCGGTCAAGGTCGCTTCCAGCTGCCGCAGCGTGTTCAGTCCGGATGTTTTGGCTTTCTCCTCCGTCAGCTGCGTGGCGATCCGATACGAAAAAAGACCGAGCGAAAGCACCGGCACGAACGTCGCGACGGTGATCAACAGGGCCAATTTGTGTTTCAACGAGCGTCCAAGCCATTTTTTCATCGATTGACTCTCCAAAACTCGTTCGTGAAGTTCTTAAATCCTTATTTTAGGAGATTGCTTGAAAGATGGAAAGACAATTTTGGTCGACGCGGCCGGACCGCGCATTCCTCAAGCGCGCAAACACGCAAAAGGGAGAACCGCGATATGCGCGTTCTCCCCTCGAAACATATTGCTGCCGCTAGAGTTCTCCACGTGTCCTCCTTTTGTACCGAGCTCCGCAGCCGGCGAGTTCAGACGTCTCCCGTTCATTCGGTCGAAGCCGCCGTCGATTCACACGAGCAGTTCGAACAGCAGCGGATCTTTGTTCAGCTCGATATACCGGACGCCTTTTTTGCGCATGCGCTCGATCAGCGGTTCGTAGTCTTCCCGGCGTTTCAGTTCGATGCCCACGAGCGCCGGACCGTTGTCCTTGTTATGCTTTTTCGTGTATTCGAACCGGACGATGTCGTCGGTCGGGCCGAGCACTTCGTCGAGAAATTCCCGCAGCGCTCCGGCACGTTGAGGAAAATTGATCGTAAAATAATGCTTCAATCCTTCGTAAATGAGCGATCGTTCCTTGATTTCCTGCATCCGGTCGATGTCGTTGTTGCCGCCGCTGACGATGCAGACGACCGTTTTGCCCTTGATCTGTTCGCGCAAGGCGTCCAGCGCGGCAATCGGCAGCGCGCCGGCCGGCTCGGCGACAATCGCCTGCTGGTTGTACAAATCGAGTATCGTCGTGCACACTTTGCCTTCGGGCACGAGCAGCACGTCGTCCAGCACTTCCCTGCAGATGGAGAACGTCGTTTCTCCGACTTTTTTGACCGCGGCGCCGTCGACAAACTTGTCGATGCGGTCGAGCGTGACCACCCGCTGCTGTTCCATCGACCGCTTCATGGCCGGCGCGCCTTCCGGCTCCACGCCGATCACGCGGGTCGACGGGGAGATCGTCTTGATGTAGGTGCCGACGCCGGAGGCGAGTCCGCCGCCCCCGACCGTGACGAACACGTAGTCGACCGGCTGGTCGATGCCCTCCATGATTTCCTTGCCGACGGTGCCGTTGCCCGCAATGATTTTCGCGTCGTCAAACGGATGGATGAACGCCATGCCGGACGCTTCGCTCTCCTTCACCGCTTCGGCAAAGGCGTCGTCAAACGTGTCTCCGGTCAGAACGATCTCCACGAACGCTCCTCCGTACGCGGCGACTTGCGACACCTTTTGCCGCGGCGTCGTGGCCGGCATGTAAATTTTTCCGGGGATTTTCAGCGAGCTGCACGACAACGCCACTCCCTGGGCGTGATTGCCGGCGCTGGCGCAGACGACGCCGCGCTTCAACCGCTCTTCCGGCAAGGTGCGGATCAGGTGATACGCTCCCCGTATTTTGAACGAACGCACCACCTGCAAATCCTCCCGCTTCAAATACACGTTGCAGCCGTATTCGGCGGACAGCCGGGCATCCCGCTGCAGCGGCGTGGCGGTGATGATTTCCTTCAGCACATGGTGGGCGTAGACGATGTCTTCCATTCGCACCCCGGCGCTTTTCACCGCATGTTCCATGTTGGTTCTCCCTTTCTTTGGATGCTTCCATTATCGGCCATACGGGCCGTTGCCAAATAAAAAATCCCGTCCCGTAAGGGACGAGATTCACTCGCGTTACCACCCTTGTTCCGTGCTGCACCGGCGCATCAACCGACGTGCCGACCGCACGACACCTCATTCCACGTACCATCATACGCGTTCCCTGTAACGGAGGACAACCGGCAGGACTTACTGGAACCGTTCGGCCCTGCTTCTCGGAGAGGATTTTCCGCCAAGGCTTGAACGCCGGCTTTCAGCCCGCGGCCGGCTCTCTGGGGAACAAGCGCATCGGCGTACTCGTTCTCGTCAACGAATTTGCGCAATCCTAAAATTATTTTTTGTTATACCGCTTTTTCGGGCAATTGTCAACACAGGAAGCGTCCACGGACAGGTTCACACAGGAAGCGTTCGAAAAGTCCGAAAGCGTACGAAAGCGTACGAAAACGCGTGATCAGCCCCGGATCGCCACGTCGACGTCTGACACCGAGGATGTCCGGATGAACGTCTGGATGATGCCCGGATGACGTTCGATTCACGTCGGAGGAAATCTGGACCCGTCTTTCGCGCGATCGGTGATACAGTGCTCACTTTACGAAGCCGGTGATCGGGCAGTTCGGGCGTGGATTGCAATCGCTCACACAACCTCTCCGAACGACTTCTGGCACAGTCCGCCGAATCCGGACTCTAGCTATCCCGTGAAAATGAACAGCACGGTGCAGGCGAACAGCGCGGAATAGACGAATTCAAGCATGCCGGTTTGTTTGACGGTCAATTGGGTGCGCGGCGACCAGACGGCCCGAACGAGCAGCACGGCCAACGGCAGCAGCAGCCAGTGTGGAAACCATAACGCTCCCGCCGCGAGAAGTGCGAGATGATAACCGACCGATAGGGCATAATATTTTCGATTATGTTTTTCCCGGATCATCGTCTTCACATACAATACCGTGCCCGCAAAATAGAGCACGCTGAGTCCGAACAGTTCGGCCGCCAGCATCCAGTCGGTTCCGCCTCCCGCCTGATACGCGACAAACACCATCAAGCTGAACTGCACGACTGCGGCCAGGTCGTTGAGCAGCGCCCTTTCCCGATTGCGGCTGGCATAGTACCCATTGACGAGAAACAAAGGGATGAACAACGGAACCCACCGCGCGAGCGCCGGCTCCAGGACGAGCAGCAGGACACCGGTCGGAATCAGCAAACCGCCGTATAGCTGCATCGGTCGGACATACATCTTTTTCTTCTTCGTCCGCAGCCATTGGAGAAACGGATAAGAAAACAAATAGACGAGAAGCCAACCGAGAAAAAGCAGCGCGTGCAGCCAAACCGGCTTCGACGCGAACATGCCGAACAAAAACGGAATGACCAGCATCGCCCAGGCGCCATGTTGAGCGGGAAGATATCCTCTCTTTTTCATACGAACCCCCTCCCGGTGCTAACTCTAGTTTACCCCCGGAGGGCAATGCTCAATGTGACACTTGTCACAATCCGATGGCGATCGACTGTGACAAACCGGTGAATGGATCTCCGACGGCCACGGCAACAACTTTGGCTGTCACGGCAACATCTTTCGCGGCCCCGCCAGTCTGTTCCGCAGCAACGTTTACTACTTAGTACGGCCATGGTAACCTCCCACGCGACCACGATCATCTATTCCACGGCACGATAACCTCGAGTTTTGCCGCCGCGATAACCTCTTCCGCGGCCACGATAACCGCTTCCGCAGCCGAGATCGGCTCCTTTTTTTGAGGCAGAGCTTGCGAGACGGTTGCTGCGCGCTGGCCGACGGCATCGTGCGTCTGACGCGCCCGATACGTCCAACACACACATCCGACAAACTTCTAGCTATGATGAACGTAAAAAAGCAGCTCTCCGTTTGCTAACATCGTAGGTTAAAATGGAATCAAGCAAACCCCATTTCAGAGCTACATAGCAAAGGAGAGCTGATACTATGCATTTTATCACAAAA